>ONZU01000057.1_pt1 | contig 119440 bp, 106 predicted proteins | sample 1671161 | NCBI WGS metagenome assembly ONZU01 (sample SAMN06348128, study PRJEB24527) | human gut metagenome | biome: human gut; feature: ankylosing spondylitis patient; material: feces | host: Homo sapiens | place: China | collected 2015-10
GAAGAAACTGGACAAGATGGTCATGCGTGACCTGTATGGAAAATTCAAAACTGCCCCGACAGAGGAAGAACGGGAACGGGCGAAAAAAGAGTATCTGGACAGACGAGGAGTGCCGGAGAGTTTCCGATGGTAATTCTTCCTTGATGATAAGAACAGGAGCGTGACACGCCCCTGTGGATAGCAGACAAGGAGAAATCTGGAAAGGATAAAACCCGGATACGGGCAAATAAAAAGGGCGGATACGCCCAAGATAAAAAATCTAAGTCGGAACATGACATGGGAAGATAACATCTTATAAAGCCCTCGGCGTTTGAGAGCGAAATACACCCATCGCACAAACTTCGTTTATGCTCTGTGTATTTCGCCCTGCCGGGAGCAAACCGCCGACAGGCGGATAGGTTCGTAAACAGGTGCCTATGCACTTACTCACAATAAAGTCGGCGAGAGCCGGGAAAGGAGGATGCTTATAGGCAGACATTCATTTATCAGACAAAGTAAGCTGTCCGATGTGGCAGGAAGGATTGATTATATCTCTAATCCGAAACGGCAGGAATATCTCTATGCGACCTATCAGACAGAAGGAGTAACACCGGAGTTTTGGAAAAATCTTGCAAGAGAAAATCAGTTGGATTTTAAGGCAAGTGGTTCAGCAGGGAAATGTATTGAAGGGCGTGAGTTTATCATTGCACTTCCTGAAAGTTTTGTTCAGTACAGGGCAGATGATGTGGTAAGACTTTTTACAGAGACTTTTCATAAAAGATATGATGTAGAGTGCAGCGCAGCCATTCATCACAACAAGACAAAGACGAATTATCATATTCATTTGGTATTCAGCGAACGGAAAATGTTGGGACAGCCCGAAGTGAAGATTGCCACCCGAAATATGTTTTATGATGAGCAGGGAAAGCATAGACGCACGAAAAAAGAGATTTTAGACGAGCAGGGAAATATCAGAGCCGGATGCAGTATTATCCCGAAAGGGGAAGTATATGAAAGTCATATCTTCACAAAAAAAGAGGAATGGTTTAAGAACAAAGCCTTTACCAAAGAAGTGAAAGAACTGTTTACAGATACAATTAACTACTATGTAAAAGAAGAATCAGAAAAACTATCGGTATTCAAACAGGGCGGTGTTTATCTGGCAACGAAGAAAATCGGAAAGAACAATCCGAAAGCAGAGGAGATAAAGGCAGACAATGCGGCAAGGCAGGAATGGAATCGGACAGTTGATGTGGCATTGGTTGAGGGTGTTCCTGAAGAAGATATTTTGAAGATTAAGCAGGAAAAAATCACAGATGAAACGTTGCAATCTATTAGGACATACGGTTGGTTGCCGGATATGTTTCGACAGATTATCCGAGGGGCAAAAAACTTTTTACAGGAAGTGATTTTCAAATTTAAGCTGCCGCCTAAACCTGTACCAAAGATTGATTTGCAAGAGTGGAAAGATATGCAGAAGGTCATGTATGACTTGCAGGGACAGTCAAGGGAGATAAAACGCACACAGCAGGATATTTCTTCTTTGAAAAAACAACTGTCAGAGCTGCGAGGGTTCTTTAAAGGCAAAGAAAGAAAATCTTTGGAAGGGAAAATTGAAATGTTAGAGGATTTGGAAAAGCGTCTGCACAAGAGTATGGAGCAGATTGTAAAACGTGAAGGTTATCCCAATGTGCAAGCCTTTCAGAAAGTTTATAACAAAGCAGAAGCACTAATTATGGAATACAATGAAGAACTGCGGGCATGGAAAAATCAGACGGAGCAGAAGAAAGAAAATCCATTAGAACAACCGAAAAAAGCAAGCGTACTGGAAAAACTGCACCGCTATCAGCAGGAAGACAGACAGCAGCCGAAACGGTCAGTTAAGAAAAAATCTATGGATAGAGAACGATAAGAAAGGTGGAAACGATTATGAAGAAAACAATATTTGAAGAAATGGGTGGCACTTATATCAGACATGGGGATTATCTTATCCCCTGTCTTGCTTTGCCGGAGGAAGAAGAACAAAGATTCATCGGCGTATGGGGACAAAGACATAAACGCTATCTGAAAGAACATAAGAAAGTAGTTTATATTACTCTGCTTACAAGTGGTAGGCTGAATAGTTATCTTGCAGATATAGAAGAACAAGCTCAGGAACGCTTTGAAAGGATTGTAGATCAGATGAAACAGGCACAGGGGATCACGGAACAGTTAAAGGCAGAAAATCAGATGGAATGGGTGGTGAGAATGAACAATATACAGACGTGTGCAAGAGAGGCTGTGAACGCCGAATTGATTTATAACTAAAAGAAAAGAGATTTTGGATAAATGCTTGACTGTAAACCTTGTTTATAGCTTATTCTTAAGATAAAATAGAGTTGCTTGAAAGGAGTGCATAACATGACAATAAAAGATGTAGAAGAACGAACAGGTTTATCCCGTTCTAATGTCCGTTTTTATGAAAAGGAAAAACTCGTTGAGCCTTCAAGAAATGAAAGTAATGGTTATAGAGATTATTCTGAAAATGATGTGGAAAATATAAAGAAGATAGCATATCTGCGTACATTGGGAATTTCTATTGAGGATATACGAAGTATTATATCTGGGAAAGTAACTTTGCAGGAAACGCTTGAGAAGCAGAATGAAGTATTAAAAAGTCAGATTACTGATTTGAATAAGGCGAAACTCATGTGCGAAAAAATGCTGGATGAAGAAAGTATTAGTTATGAAAAATTACAGATAGAACAATATGTAACAGAGTTGCAGGATTATTGGAAAGATAATCAAACTGTTTTCAAATTGGATTCAGTCAGCTTTTTGTATATATGGGGAAGTATGCTTACTTGGATAACGATTACCGTATTATGCTTGATTATTGGGGCGTTGTCTTATTCTAAGTTGCCGATAGAGATTCCGGTACAATGGAGTAAAGGTGTGGCAACATCTTTGGTGAATAAAAACTGGATTTTTATTTGTCCCGTTAGCTGTATCATAATCCGTTATTTATTAAAACCTTTTATTTATGCCAAATTACAGATAAACAATTATTATGGTGATATTATAACAGAGTATTTGACAAATTATATGTGTTTTATTGTGTTGTCGGTAGAAATTTTCTCCATACTTTTTACTTTCGGAGTGGTAAAAAATATTGTTGTACTGTTATTTGTGGACACAGTAGTTTTTATTGGATTGTTAGTCGTTGGGTTGACGAAAATGGATTTGAGAGGAAAAGAAATTTTATGATTCAGATTTCAAATTTAAGTAAAAAATATGGTGAAACGGTTGTTTTTTCGGACTTAAACTATACATTTGAAAACGCTTGTATTTATGGACTTGTTGGAAGAAATGGAGCTGGAAAGACTACTCTTTTAAATATACTTTCGAATTATGAAAAAAATTATGCAAGTCAGTTATTGGAATGTTCTTGTTGTTACTCCCGATGCTCTGTTATTGGATAGCGTATAAAATTGAATTATTTAGTATTCTCCTTTGGATATGGATGCCGATTCAGAGTATTATAATATTTACTGCAAAGAACCGGTTGCAAAGGTTACTATATATACTTCCATTTTATATTTTGTCATTGTTATCTATGAGAGTATGGCAGATGTTTTTTTAACAATAAGATTATTGATTTTCTAAGCAAAACCGCTTATAATTTGAGTCGGAACATATTGCTATTATCCACAGTTACGAAGTGCGTGTTATCAATGCCGATAACAAAATGATAACATTAGCCCGTATAGGCAGGATAATATGGATAAATCAAATAATCAAAAGAATTACAAACACGATAACGAATAATATCTAAACAAAATTGATTAGTAATTGTCGAGTTTGAATAATGTACACGAGCCAAGAAATGTCGAATTTACGGCGTTTCTTGGCTCGTTTTTTGTTGCGTGACAATCAAATGACAATAATTTTGGAAATTAATATGTATTGATAAATTGTCTTTTGTATTTGCAGAGTTGCTTTATATTTAATAATTACAAAACATATAGAAGATTAATTGTGGATCGAACATGGATTGATAACTCTGTTGGATTAATTAATACATCTAAGTAATTAGGGTTACTATGATGATATATTTTTGAATATTCATTAAGTTCTTCAATTTCAGGTAAGTAATTTTTAAGTCTATATAGAGGGGATGAAGTATTAGCATCTCTTATCATGGAAATGAAATCTCCCAACCATTGATTGTCTTTAACCAAATTGAAATATTTGAGCCTAAAAACACCTTCTATACAAGGTCTAATACATCTAACAACTTCGCGTAAGTAAAGAGTATCTTGTTCGCCAGAATACATGTATTGATGCAATGTATTGATATCTTTTGATAGCCCAGTTAGTAAATCGTTTTTTATATCTTGTATGACAAGTGTGTTAGACGCATTACGTCTTTGTATTTGTAATGTAAGGCATTCTCCATTATAGGCATTGAAAAAATCGTTTGCAAAATGTAAATCATGTGTAAGTATAATAATTTGTCCTACATTGCTTGCAATACGAGTTAACTGAGTTATTGTAGTTTGCTTTCGATGGGTATCAAAACTAGTAAAAGGGTCATCTACAACTACGACATAATCTTTTGGATTTGGTACAATATCTATTTTGGCAAGAAAAAATGATAAGGCTAATGCATTTTTGTCACCTTCACTTAAGTAATATTTTAACGAAGGAGCTTCAGCCTGTCGATCTGAGAAATGAATCTCGTGATTATTTATCTTTAGTCCGTAGATAAATCTTAATTCGTTTGATTGACTAATATAAACAATTTTTTGATCTATTATTTCTAAATCATCGCTAAAAGTTGCTAAATATCGGTTTATGTTTTGAATGTAACTATCAATTCGAGAGTTTATTAAAGATATTCTTGCTTCACCTAATTGTTTAAAATGCACGTTTAACTGATCGCGTTGAAGTAATAATTTTTTTAATGTCTTGTCATTCTTTATTTCCATTTTATTTTGTTTGAGCTTCATTTTGCGATTTTTTATTTTGGTTTTTAATAAAGATAGCTCTCGCTTTATTTGACACATTTGAGATTTGATTTGTATAGCCTCGTTTGCACATGTTAGTTCAAATATATTAAGTTCGTTTAGATTATCATGAATTGATATTGAATAAATATTATCTTCGAGATAAAAACTGTTAAATATCTCAATGCATGAATGATTGCGATTCCATTTGTTGTTCATATAAATAAATTGTTTGTTATCATCACCTAGTAGACGTATCTCAGTTGGTGCCGAAGCTTGAAAAGAAGCTTTAGCATGTAGAGAACTATTATCACATAAAGATTTAAACATTAGAGAAAGACTTGTTTTTCCACTTCCGTTTGGTGCATATATAACGGTGGCTTTTTTTAATGAACAGTCCCAGTTAGTTTGGGAATGGTTAAACGAAATAAACTTATTATAATTGTTTATAGATATAATTTTTTTTATCAATGTATTTTCTCTCCTTTACTCCTTATTTGGTTTCCTCTTCCTCTTCACATAAGAAAAATCCGGAAATAAGTTTTTTAACAACTCAGCAGTTTCCTCTGCCTTTTTATCATCATTCAGATTCTGAACCAGTAGTTGGTCGTCATCATCAAGATTCAACGAAACAGTATATTCCTTATCCAGCTCTATTGGATTCATCGGAAATTTTATCTCTTTGAGATAATATTCTGTTTCGGTTATTTTGTCATCTTCCAGCTTGTCTCGTAGGCGTGCCCAATACTCAACCATCTTTTTGAAGTTATCAAGGTCTTCCTGTGGGCGGGGATCGGCACTTGGAAGCCGTTCTTCAAATTTGAAGCATACTTCGCCATCTTTTATAGTGGGACGTAGTCCGTATGCCCATTCGATATCAAACAGCACATGGAGCGCACTGAAGATATTGGCAACATCCGGGTCTGATAATGCATAGAAACTGACACCTAGATTGTTGGCGATATTGAGTAAAGTCGCTTCGTTCGGATATCGGTTTCCAAGCTCGTAATTTCGGATTGTAGATTCGTTTAGTCCGCACTTATCTGCCAATTCCTTTTGTGTCATTTCCGCTGCAATTCTGAAAGTTCTAATTAAAAAGCCTACCCGGCTGGTGAATTTTTCGCCCATTTTAACTGCTCCTTATAAGTGTAATGAGTGTTGTAGCTTGTATGAAAACACGAGGCACAAATCATACATATACAGAAATTATAACATCAACAGTACAAAAATGAAATGTTTTTTGCTAAAAAAGTATCGACAGTACAAAAACGAACTGCTAATATAAAACACATCAAAACCGTTCAGAAATGAACTAAATGATAAAACGAAAGAGAGGGGGCATTTGCTTATGGAGAACAAACGATTTTTAACAGCACAGGATGTCATGGAAATGCTGGACGTATCACTATCCTATGCTTATAAGCTGATACGGCGGCTGAATGCGAACTTGAGGCTGAAGGATTTGTGGCAATAAAAGGGCGTGTCAGCACGCAGTATTTTATGGAACGAATCTACGGACTGTCCACAGACAAGGAGGTGGGATAGATGGCGGTTATCAACAACAAAAAGACCGGAATGTGGGAGGTGAGGATTTATTATAAGGATTTGACCGGAGAAAGGAAGCAGAAGACCAAGAGGGGCTTTGCGAAGAAAAGCGAAGCCCTTGAATGGGAGCGGAACTTCAAGTTGAAAGAGAATCAGAGTATCAGTATGATCTTTCAAAGTTTTGTGGATATTTATTTGACGGATTTGGAGCCGAGAATAAAACGCAATACGTTCCTGACAAAAAAGCACATTATTGAGACCAAGATTCTGCCATATTTCGGAAAAAGGAAGCTGGATGATATTCGTACTTCGGATGTCATCCAGTGGCAAAATGAGATTATGAAACTGAAAAAGGATAATGGGGAGTTGTTCTCCAAAACTTATCTGAAAACGATTCACAATCAGCTCAGTGCCATATTAAACTATGCAGTCAATATGTATGGATTAAAGGATAATGTGGCACGAAAAGCCGGAACTATGGGGAAGGAAGAAAATAAGGGAATGGAGTTCTGGACACAGGAGAAATTTCAGAAATTTTTGGAGTGTGTGGTAGATAAGCCGATTTCGTATTATGCATTTGAAATGCTTTACTGGACGGGAATACGAGAGGGAGAATTGCTTGCCATGACACCGGCGGATTTCAATTTTGAAAAGAAAACTCTTCGGATAAATAAGTCATATCAGAGGCTGGAGGGCGAAGATGTGATTACGGATCCGAAAACACCAAAGAGTAACAGGACAATCGTCATGCCGGATTTCCTTGCTATAGAAATGGAGGATTTTATAAAAAGAATATACGGAATAAAGATGAACGACAGAATTTTTACCATTTCAAAAAGTTATCTTCATCACGAAATGGATAGGGGTGCAAAGCTTGCAGGAGTAAAGAGAATACGAATTCATGGATTACGGCACTCGCACATTTCATTGCTAATCAATTTGGGATTTTCTGCGTTGGCAATAGGGGAAAGAGTCGGACATGAGGCGGTAGATATCACGTATCATTATGCACATTTATTTCCAACGGTGCAGACGGATATGGCAGCACAACTGGAAACAGAAAGGGAGGCGTTGGTCAATGTCAGAAAAGAATAGAGATGATAAAAACAGATGGCGTAATGTGACAATCGCATTTCGTATGTCGCCGGAGGAAAATGAAGAACTGAATAACAGAGTGAAGCTCAGTGGATTTCGTACCAAGCAGGATTATATTATCCAGAGTGTTCTTCATCAAAAGGTGGTTGCCACAGGCAATCCGTTGATGTTGGTACAATTCCGGCAGAACCTGCAAATGATTGAGCATGAGCTTGAGAGGATAGAAAAGGCATCGGATATGGATGGGGAGTTACTTACTCCCATCCGTTCCATGCTGGAAATATTGGAAGGCTTCAAGGAACAACCGAGAACATTGGCGGATATGAAACACCTTACAGTACCAAATGAGGAATAACAGATATTTTATATAAAGGAAGTGGCGGCTATGAGCGAAGAAACATTATTTGAAAAATTAGGCGTGAAATACATAGAAAAGGACGGCATCTTTTATCCGTTGATTGCATTATGTTGCGAGGAGAAAAGCACAGATGTTGGGAAATATGGTCACATGTGGATTGATTACATACGGACGGAGTATCCACAGCGATACAAAAGTCTGGTGCGGTTTGACGAATTACATGATAAGGCAGCAGAGGTAAATGAGGTTGCCTATGAGCTGCTGGAGGAAATTGAAAAGGAATGGCTGAGCGAACATAAACCCAAGCAAGCAAATTCTTTTGTGGAAATGTACCGGCTACGAACACAAGCAAGAATGATAGCAGAGGAGGTATTTCTGCATGATGTGGTGAACTGTTTTCATTAGGAACCGGCACGGGTATTAAAGGGGTTGTGTATGGTAAAGGATATGCCGCATATCTGCGGCTCATAAGCTCCCACAGGGGAGCTTTATCTGGCTCGCAGAGCCGTGCAGCCACTCCGGCGAGGAGCGCAAAACCCGCTTGCGGGTCTGCATTTTTGATGGCTAAGCTGTCAAAAGTGCTTTTACTTTACTTTTGACAAAAGTAACAAAACCTTCCCAAGGAAATCTGCTGTTTCGTGCCGTATCCGGCACTCATTACGGATAAGAAGGTGGTGCCTATATACATACCAAAAGAGGAGGATTTTGACAATGGAAAGAACAATCAGTTTCATGAATGGAGAAGGTTCCATCGGGCACAACACTAGGAGATTTATAGCTGACAATGTAGATGCCAGCCGTACCAAGAATAATATCACTCTTATCCATGAGGATATTAAGCAGGCATATCACAAATTGTTTGACGAGGCACTTAAGGAATATAATGCAAAGCAGAAACGCAAGGATAGGCAGATTAAAAGTTATTATGATAAGATTTCAAGAAGCAAGCAGGAAAAATTATTTTATGAGGTTATCGTTCAGATAGGCAACAAGGATGATACCGGAGTAGGTAGTTATTCTGCAGAGGTTGCAACATGGGTGCTGAAGGATTATGTGAAAAAGTTCCAACTTCGAAATCCACAGCTTTATGTGATTGGTGCCTATATTCATTTGGATGAGGAAACACCACATTTGCATCTGAATTTTATCCCTTGGGTATCCGGTTGCAAGAGAGGATTGGAGACAAAGACAAGTCTTAAGGCAGCACTTGCTACCAGAGGATTTGTAAGTGAAGGAAAAGGAAATACCGAATGGAAACAGTGGGCGGAGGCAGAGAAAGAAGATATTGCCCTTATTATGAGCCGGTACGGAATTGACTGGAAGAAGAAAGATACGCACAATAAGCATTTATCCGTATTCGATTATAAGAAACAGGAACGGGCAAAAGAAGTGGCTGCACTTGAGGAGGAGATAGAGGGCACACAGGTTGTTCTGGAATTAAAAGAAGAACGGATTGAGACTCTGGAAAAAGAAATTGAAAATAAGCGAGAGGGTTTTAGAAAAGAACAGTTCGAAGCTAAAAAAAAGCTGGATGATACCATAGCCAAAAATCAGAAATTACAGTCGGAAACAACGGATTTACGCTTAAAGAATTCTGAATTATGGCTGGAATATTATGAGAATGTAGATAAGCTCACGGATAAACAGAAGGCAATTGAGGTGGCGAAAAAAGAGGCAGACAAGTGGATGATGATATCGGATACTGCAAAATTACAGACTGAACGGGCTGAATTTGAACTGGAAGAGGCGGAAAGGCTTAAGAAGGAACTGCTTGGTGAGGTCGATGGAGATGATTATCTGAAGGAGCAGGTGATAGAGCTGAGGTATCAGAACCATACTCTTCGGGAGGAAAATCGCAGCCTAAAGGACAAGCTGGAAAAGGCGTATGAGTTTATGAAACAGTTTGTAATTGGAGGGATTAATCTGTTAGAGAAGTTTATGGAGTGGATTGGAGAGAAGGTCAAGGATGTGGGGAGAGGGAGATGATAGAAAATATTTAACAGTAAATGATAGGAAAATTTTGTGGAAAACAGAATAAAATTCTGCTATAATGTATTCCGTATGTTTGGAAGCAAATGTAGGGATTGTATTATCAAAATAGTTTAAACTTTGATTGACAAAACAGAACATATGTTCTAAAATGTAAGAACATAAAGTCCTGGACATTTTGTGATGCAGATGATAGAATTATGAAGAAGGAGGAAACGATAATGGCTTATGCAATAGATTTGTTTTGTGGTGCTGGTGGAATGAGCGAAGGTCTTATTCAAGCAGGATTTCATATTCTTTTCTCTAGTGACATTAATTCTGATGTTCAGCGAACATACATGAATAGACACGAACAGTTGGGATTACATCAAGGTGTAAATACTTATTTCCATAGAGGAGATATAAGGGAACTGAATGGAGATATGATTAGAGAATTCATTCAGAATTTGGAGATATTTAGAGGACAGGATATTCCAGAGATAGATGCAATATTTGGGGGACCTCCTTGCCAAGGCTTTAGTAGGGCTGGAAGAAGAGATCCTAATGATCCAAGAAATATGTTGTTTAGAGAATACATTAGAGTAATTAGTGAAGTGCGTCCAAAGTATGTTGTTTTAGAAAATGTAACAGGATTCACGGACACAAGATTTTATGGCTTTATCGGTGCGACAGGACATCAATACGAGGATGGGGAATTAGTGCCAGATATACTCCGAAATGAATTTGATTTGATAGGATATCATACATTAGAACCGAGAATTTTAAATGCGGCTCATTATGGTGTGCCGCAGAGAAGAAATCGAATAATTGTTATGGCATACAGGAATGATATGGTTGCTCCGGCATATCCAGAAGCAACATATACTGATGAAACGGCTTTAACTATTACAGATGCTATAAGCGACTTGATTCGGGATGACAATGTGCGTAATCAGGTACATATAGATGATAACGAATTTCAAGTGAGGTCACGAGAAGGACGTACGCCAGACATTAGTGGAAATACAATTAGCAGTAATGGAATTATATACAATAATGAAGTATCTACACATCAGCAAATCATTTCTGAACGATTTGCACTATTCAGAGAAGGAGAAGATGGAGCTGCATTAAAAAATCGTGTTATGTCTGAAGGAATAGATATTGCAAATTCGCCTGCATTGATAGCACATTGTGTAGAGAAGATGGGAATTGATGCTGAAGCAGTTGTTGAACTATTTAGAGCAGGTAATGTTAGTAGAGAAAATACAGATATTCTGCTAACCAAAAAGAATATTCGTACTAGATTGGATAGAACTAGACCGTCAGCTACAGTTATGACTATTGCGGATGACTATATTTCGCCATTTGAACCGAGAACATTTACAGTAAGAGAGTTGGCACGTATGCAATCGTTCGATGATAGTTTTGAGTTCTTGGGGAAAAGGACAACCGGCGGATTGCGAAGACGTGTAGAAATTCCTCAGTATTCACAAGTTGGTAATGCTGTACCACCACTATTAGCTAAGGCAGTGGCAACTGAAATAATGAGAGTTTTATAATGTATACACTATAAGGCAATCCGATTTATTCGGGTTGCCTTATGCTGTTTTGAGAGAAAGAAGAGTGAACATATGTTGAAAATGTCAGATACACCTATTAGAGGTTTTTTATCATTCTTTGCTAATATAGGCTTACAAGTGGCATTTTTGGTACCAACACCAACAGGATATCAAAAATCTATTATGGATGCGACGATACCTTTAAGAGAAATGTTAAGGGACACGTGTATTCATAATTATGAAGAACAAAAGCAGGGACCTAAATTTAAAGAGTTGGTAAAAACCTATTTTTTTACACCAGACAGGATTATAGAAACAGAGGCTTCTTTATATAGACCTGTAACAAAGCAGGGGGATCCTAGAATATGGTTTTACAACCTGAAGCAGTACTGTGTACCATGTAACTTGTTAGCGATATTGGCTAATAAAGGAAAGCTATATGTGTTGAATTTGTCAAATGAAGAAATTGTTGAATCAATGAATTCTGGTTTTATTAGAGAAGTTATTCAGCAGTTTATTGATGATGATAATGCTATTGCGAAAGAGCTATTATCGAAGATTCAGGAAATTCATAATCGAGGATTTTTACCTAGTATTACAGCAGGAGATCCAGGGGTGGGAGATACTCTTGAGAATGCTTTGGGAATATCAAGAAATCCTTCGAAATTACCGGATTATAAGGGAATAGAATTAAAGGCAAGTAGGACATCAACATATAACAAGCCAAAGACAAGCAACAGAGTAAACTTGTTTACGCAAGTACCTGATTGGGCAAATAGTAGAGGTATGGATAGAGTAAAATTACTTGATACATATGGTTATTGGGCAAAACAAAAAGATGGTTCTCAAAGATTTGATTTGAATTGTACTTTGCGAGCCAATGTACCGAATCCTCAGGGATTATATTTGGAAGTGGATGTAGATAATGATTTGCTGATAAATTATTACACTAAAGATGATGTTATAAGGCGTTATGTGGCACAATGGAGCTTCTTGCTATTGAAGCAGAGACTATTAGAAAAGCATAAGGAAACATTTTGGGTGAAAGCTACGAGTAAGATAGAGAATGGATTTGAGTATTTTAGATATGACAAGATTGTTCATACTAAGAATCCAAATGCAAGTTTATTTCCGCAGTTAATAGATGAAGGAATAATTACAGTAGACTACATAATGCATAGAAAAGAAAATGGTACAGTGAGAGATCATGGTTTTCCGTTTAAGATATTTCCGAAGGATTTGGACTTGCTATTTCCAGAGCCAAAGACATATGATTTGTCGGAACAGGAGTAGATCATGAATTATATAGATAAAATGATGCATATGTTAGAAGAGGGATATACTTTTGAAGAAATTACAGAAAATCTTTATTTGAATTATTCAGCAGCAATAGATGTTGATGAGGTATACCGTATTAGAAAGAGAATTTCAGAAAAATACGGATGTAATTTAAATGATGTAAAATTGATAGGTTCATCACATACGGGATATACTTATAAAGAGGGTAGACTTCAAGTAAGAGATAATCCTAAAGACTATGATTTTGGAATTATTAGTTCTGAAGTATTTACAAAATATTTTCATAAAGTTAATCTAAATGATATGTCTAATAAGAAAAAAAATTCTTATATGGTGAATATAATGAATGGAAAATTACATCCGTTATATGCTGGCAAAGGCTTTCTTGATGAGTTAGAGGCGATTAATAGTGACATACAAAATGAGTTATCAGTTAAAAGACATATAACTGTATGTTTTTATTTGTCGGAATATGATTTTATAAATGGTTTGGTCGGATATAGTAAAAAGTTATATGCAGTAAAACTAAAAGAAATGGAAGAAAACAAATCATTTATTGAAACTGAGGTAAAAACAGTAATTGGAGAATTAGAAAAATTGGAGGATTAGAAATGGAAAAAAGAACTGAGGAAAAAAGTTTTTCATTAGGAAGGCTTGATATTGTCGACTTGTATGAGTGGCATACAAATGGCAAATTAATGTATGAAACATATTTTCAAAGACAATTTGTATGGAAAGAGAAGGATAAAAAAGATTTGATAGATACAATTATGAAAGGGTATCCTATTCCTGCAATTTTTATATGCGATGCAAAAACAAATTATACGACATTATCTAAAACATATAATGTTTTGGATGGCAGGCAACGTTTAGAAAGTATATTTGAGTTCTTGGATAATAAATATGAATATAAAGGAAAAAAGTTCAATCAATTAGATGAAGATGAGAAAAAAAGTATCTTGAATTATAATATTACATTGATTCAAATGTATTTGGAACCAGATGATACTGATAAAATTAAAGAGATTTTTAAAAGATTAAATAAAAATTCATATAATCTAAATAAGATGGAAAAACAATCAACTCAACTGGTTGAATATGATTATATGATTATAGCTAAGATTGTGTCGGGTATAGTGCAAATCGAAAAAATAGAAAGCTATTTGGATGAGATAAGTTCGTTGTTTGTAGAAGAGGACGACGGTGAAATAGATGATTATAGTTTGGAGGAAGATGCAGGAAATAATATTCCGAGTGAAATAAAAGAGTTATGCAAATTTGAAAGAATTAGCAATATAAATAAGTTGTTAACGACTGATATAGTTTTTTCACACTATGATAGACAGAGACAAATTGCATTACAGTATTTTCTTAATATTTTTGCATGCATAATAAAAGACGAAATAATAAACAGAAATGTACCTGAAAAACTTATTATTGAATTATCAGAAATTGATAAAAATATCTTGAGTGAGAAATTATCAAAATGTAATGACGCATGTGGTATACTTTTGGGATTATATGATGAGGGTATAGATTCGTTTTGGAAAAATAAAACAAGTTTTTTTACATTAATCGTTCTTTTTGCACGGAATTTGGAGAAAGTTAAAAAAATTTCTGTAGAAAGAATAAAACAAATTTTGGAAGAATTTCAAAACTCAAATGAATCGGAATGGGAAAAGTATAACGAAGCATCTAGACAAGGTGTAAATGATAAAAAAGTTAGAGAGCTAAGGGAACAAATTTTATTGAAATTATTATTGGGCAAATAGTGACAACAAAATGACAATACATTCCCCCAAAAAATCCACGCAATAGGTAAAAATCAGACAAAACTCCCTAGTTTCTTCTACCAAAATCAACGAAAAACACCACATAACAGCTTGGCAAAGAGGAGTTTGAATAGAGAACATATCCTCACAAATGAAGTGGTAATCTAAAAGTAGACACCAACCCAATTATTGTAGACATTATTTATATATAAGAGTACCATTTTTTATAAGGTAGTCACTTATACAATAATGGAATCATGTATGTGTCACATGAAGCACAGTTTAGAAGAAAAAATGGATATAGGACGACGTATGTATTTACATGAGATTACATACAAGGAGGCTATGGAGATTTATGGTCTTAGTGAATCCTGTGCACATAAATACATGACAGATTATAAGAAAGCACAAGGAATTCCTCTTGCTAATACAGTGCCTAAAATGAAAAATTCAGCAGTCTTAAAATCATTGTCTTCACCTGACATTGATACATATATGGCTATGTCCAAAGAAGAATTAATAAATGAACTTATTATAGCTAAAGCGAATGAATTAAGGGCAAAAAAAGGATACGAAGTGAAAGGAGCTGGTGCAAACAAGGAGTACAGTATTTTAAACAACAAGAATACGAAATCATAATGGAAATGTCATCTCAATTTCCTGTTAAGCATCTATGTGATGTTCTGGATATTAACAGAAGTGGATTTTATAAATGGAAAAAACGTTTAGAAAAACCTTCTGACAAATTAAAAACTTTAGTATCCAATCTTATATTATTTAAGGAATATCATAGTAAATATCCATCACATGGATATAGATGGTTAAATGCAAAAATTCGTCTGGATACAGGACTTATGGTATCAGATCAGTATGCTCATAAGCTATGTAAAACAGCGGGCATAGCAAGTGTTTCCAAGCATTATCGATACAAAAAGCCAGGAGATCCTTATCGCATTTATCCAAATCTTCTGCTGACAGGATTAGATATAACAGGACCTTTACAGTGTGTTGTAAGTGATATGACCGCATTTCATTTAAAGGGAAGTTATTATGAACTAACACTTTTTATGGATTTATGGAACAATGAAATACTTTCATATTCACTTTCATCACGAAAAGGTGATCGTATGACATATATTCACGGGTTAGAAGGATTAATTGAACTTAAGAAGAAAAATCCAGATCTTGAAATGGTGTTACATACTGATCAAGGATCTGTATATTCTTCAAAAAGTTTCAATGAATTATTGCCACTATATAACATAGTTCATTCAATGTCTCGAGCTGGTACTCCAACAGATAACGCTGCCATGGAAGCAATCAACGGTTGGATCAAAGCAGAGATATTTAATGATTTCCATCTTACAAGTAATGAAAATATAACATATGAGGTGGAGAAATACATCAGATTCTTCAATGAAGAACGTCCGGCATACTCTCTGAATTATCTGACTCCAAAACAGTATAGGGAGTATTATGCTCATTAAATGATGTATAAAAATATAAAGTGGTGTCTACTTTTTGTTGACTAGTGCAAAAGCCTGTATTTATAGGCTTTGTGGGGCTTTTTATTTTAGATTGGGGATGAAATGGGGATGTTTCACTCCGATTTAGTAAAATTTGGCTCTAAATTTTGATTCATAGTGTCAAGAAACCTTTGAAACATGCGGATTTGAGAGTGGGGATATAGTTTCGAATAGAGCCAATTTTTCAGGTTCGGTTTTATTTTGCGGTAGCCGGTCAACCTTGCTTATAGTATAATTGGTTATAGTTTATATGAAAGAAAATGACCACAGTAGTCGTTAAAAAATTAAAGAGTGAATACAGAGTATAGGTTTTAAAGAAGCAGAGTGAGATAAACTTTTGGACTAACAGTCCAATGCAATTATAGTTCCTATAGGATATCATATAATCAAAAGAAGAGGATTGGTGTATATCTTATGGGAACTAATTTTTATTTGATGAGTAGAAATAAAAAGCTAATGCGAGAGTATTTTGCCGTTGAAACAGAATATATAATCAAGGATATCGAATATGAAATTGTAGATGAGCCATATTTAGGGTATGAGGTACATCTTTGTAAACTGAGTGCAGGTTGGCGACCACTATTCCAGAGACATAAGGCAATCAGTACATTTAAGGAATTGGAAGAATTTTGCCTGAAAAATAAGAGCATGGTAAGTATCTATGATGAATATGGCAGGAGATACACATGGAAACAATATTTCGAAAGAGTGTACAATCATAGTCAGCGTAAGGCAGAGCCAAGGAAATGGATATATGATATTGATCCTATTTTTCCAGATAATGATCCTAGATTACATATGGCATCATGTACAGAGCAGGAAGCGGAAATATATATGCCATTCTGTCATAGAGAATACTACGAGAAGGAAAAATTGGCGAAGGAACGTTTTCATGTGCATGAAAGAATATGGAGTGATGAGAAGAGTTGGGAAGATCCAGATTATCCATTCGATTGGACAGAGGGTGAATTTTGCTAAAGGAGTTGACAACATATGTATGAACATATTGATATGAAGAAAACAGGCATCTTATTAAAATATAGGATTGAAAAAGCAGGTTATACAGTAAAGGATATACAGAAAATATTGCAGTTATCATGTCCACAGCCGATATATCGCTGGTTTAAGGGAATGATTCTGCCATCTGTTGATCATCTTTATGTATTGAGCAGGTTGCTGAAGATACATATGGAAGATTTGCTTGTGCCCCAATGTGAAAGTATCAGAGAGGTGGAAATGTGTGTATGTACATCAAGTTATAAAAGATTATCTGAGTACTGGAAACGTTTATATATAAACAAATGTGCGTAATATCAGGAAAGGTGGATAATATGGTATAAGCTATGGATGACGAAATTAAGAAAATAGTATGCATGATAAAAGAACTTGATGACTTAGCATATGCTACATATAAACCGATAGTCGAAGAAATATGTGCAAGAAAAGCATCTGAATCAGAAGTAGAACATTTGCTGGATTATATGGTTGGAATGTGTAACAGTGACAGGATGTTAGAACTATTCAAGCGTGTATGTAGAAAGTATATATATTTATATCCGGAAATGGTTACATCTGAAATATATACATATAAGGATATGTATGAAGAGGCAGGAAATGATTTAACATGTGCAAATTTTGCACATGATGATGATAATTGATATATATACAATAACAGAAGTTATTTGCTTAGGTTATTCTGAATGATATGTATAATCTGGATATAAAAGCAGCATGTGCAAAAAATGCACATACTGGTATGATGATAAAAATGTTACAGCTGAGGTAATGAAAAATGGGTAGACGTTTATCGTTACATATTTTACTTCCTACGTCTGAAAAACTATCAACAATAATTATTGTAAATATAACTCATAAATGCTATTCTAAAATTAAAAGTTAACTCTACATTTTTAGTCTGCAAGGAGCTCTACATGAAGAAATCAAAGCTATATCTTTCCAATATTGAAAAGGAACATCCAGATCTGTCTTATGAAGAATTATATGATTATATCTTTGAATTAATAAGTGATGGAAAGCTGGCTCCTGTAAAGAGTGCTTTAACTAATGGAAGAAAGCCGGCACTACCAGTGATGTTTTGGAAATATGAGGACGAGAAAGATTATACAGATATATATAAAGAACTGGATTTTGGTATTCATCCATTAGTTAATACGGAGTACTACAGAAAGCACCCGGGAAAATACGAAGAAGATGCAGGTAAGGTGCGTCTTCTCAGTAATTATCTTAAAGACAATTCGTCATTATTGTCTGTCGAGGAAACTATGAATGAGCGTAGTTTCGAGATTTTCAAAAAAGAAAAGTTTTTTCAAAAAGAAGGCGGAATAAAGTTCTGTGAGAAGCTTGGAATAGACAGAAACAAGCTTAATTATTATGAAACGTCAGAGCCTTTATCTTATTATTCACATTCTAAGGATTTTCCACAAAATATTTTAATAATAGAGAATAAGGATACATTTTATGATATAAGAAGGTATCTAAGAATAAATGAAGCGGATGTGCTTGGCATAAGATTTAATACATTAATATACGGTGCTGGTAAAGGAATATGGAATTCATTTGCGGATTATGCTTCTGGTGCGGAGTCGTATTTTAAAGCTGGCAATGAATTGTTGTATTTTGGTGACATTGATTATGAGGGGATTATAATATATGAGCATCTTGTAAAGAAACAGTGGAAATGTGATACAGGGGAAAGTATAGATATAAAGCCTTTTGTAAGAGCCTACGAAAGTATGCTTGATAAGGCTGAGAAGATGGGCTTTAGTAATATGCCATATACAAAGGAAAAACAGAATTCCAATATAGAGAATATTTTTCTTGATTATTTTAGTGAAAACAGGAAAGCACAGATATTAAATTTGCTGAAAGAAGGAAAATATATACCACAGGAAATATTAAATGAGCATGATTGGAGCAAGGATGATGGAAAAGGATTTTCTTAAAGGTTTTAGAAAACGAATGCAGTTTGTGGCAAGATATTCTGTGTTGTGTGGGAATAGTATAGACAGAGTGGTAAAGTGGAGAAGTTTTGGAATTAACACAAGAGATGAACAGATAAATATGCTTTTTAGTGTTCTTTTATATATTATGGAGTATTCGTTAAAAGAAGAAGACTGTACAATAGATGACATAGCTGCATTTGTTGATGAGATTAATTATGAATATTATGAGCATTCATTAGGATATGAAAACAGTATGAATCTGGCAAGATTTATAGTAGAAGATGTGTTGGGAAATACAGGTGTCTCGATGTATTTCAAAGCATATGATTATGATAATAGAAAATATAAGGATATTAATATCAGATATATAGATAATAAGGTCGTTTATCAGGACGGAGGAGTCAAGAGAACATCATATTATCTTACAGATGAAGGTTATAATATGATTCTTTCGACAATGGAAGTAGAGAATAATCTTAAACTTACAATAAATGAAATGCTTTTTAAACTGCATCTTGAAAAGGCAGATTATAATAAAGCTGTTGATGATATTAAGAACATTTTTAACCAGTTAAGAAAACAGAGCCAGAAAATACAGGAGACTGCTTTGTCTATAAAAAGAAATGCTTTGTCATATTCTGTAGAGGATTACAGACAGATTATGGAAGAAAATATAAGTACTGTTGCAGACACACGTGCGAAATTTAATATGCACAGGGAATTTATAGATGAGAAAATTAAAGAATTTGAAGAAAAAGAGATGAATACTGATGAGTTTTCAGAAAAAGAGAAAGAAAATCTAAATAATCTGAAAATTATAGGTCATTATCTTACAGGAACTCTAGATGAACATCAGAAAATTCTTGGTCAGCATTTTGATTTAAAGAAGCTGTATGATTATGAACTTGAAAATTATTCTAACATGACGCTTGTTCAGCGTTTTCCGTTTAGAAGTGATGTTTATGATGAAATACTAAAAGATGCAAGCCTGCTTAAGAACGCAGATAAAATTTTTAATCCTTTATTTATGAGTATGCCTGATAAAATATTTAATCCAGAGAAAATGCTTGAATATCAGAAGAAATTGAAAAAATCGGACATTGATGAAGAAGACCTTGAATTGGATTTTGACGAGGAAGAATTTAACAGAGAGAAAGAGAGAAAAAAGCAGGAAAGAATGAAAAAATATGAACAATGTATCACGGTAATTCTTGATATGTTGCTGGAAAATCAAGAAATCACCCTTCAATTTCTCAATGAAAGATTTACGAAAGAAGAAAGAAAAATTCTTATTCCTACTGCAGAAATATTCCGTGAGGTGATAATTGAGCTTCTGACGGAGGGAAATATAGATATAGGCGAACTCAGGAAAGAACAGACCGAATATCTTATGGATACCTCAGATGGATTTATTTTAAATGAAATGCTGCTGGGAATAATGGATAATCCTAAATACAGAAATATAAAGAAAATATATGTTTATCAGATAGAAGATGGACAGTATATACATTTTAAACATGTAAAAGATGAGGCAGGTAATTTAAAGAATTTTAAATGTTCTAATGTAGGATTTAGATACGAAGAGAGGTAAAAGATGGCATACGAAGCGGAGAATATAACATACAGTCAGAAAATATTTTATTATCTGTTGTGTCATGGGGCACTAAGTGATAATGATAGTAATGCAAGTGATTTATATAGGGCATATGTTGAAAGAGAAGAAGTAATGAATCTTGTAAAGAATCAGGCACAGATTGCTGACAGTAAGATAGAAAGATACGGAAGTACAATATATCTGATGCCTGATATAGACAATAAGTATCTTGGGTTTACTAAAGCAGATTTGAAGAGAGAATTATGCAAATCTAAAGCTACAGATAAAGATTATTATTTGTCACAGTTTGTGATTCTTACATTGATGGCAGAGTTCTATGATGGCCAGGGGAGTTCATGTAAATCAAGAGAATTTCTTAAATTGGGAGAATTGCAGAATATTATATCTGAGAGACTTAAAGCAGGCGTCGGGTTTGAGAATGAACGAGAGGCAGAAGATGGAAATATATATACAGAATTATATGAAAATGTGTTGGATTATAAAAGTATGAGTGAAGCATATGAGGCATTAAAAAGTGTAGAAATCAATACTAAAATGAAGACAACCAAAGAAGGATTTGTAAGTGGAATATGCAAATTCCTTGAAAAACAAGAGTTGATTATTTTTGTTGAAGAAGATGAAATGATAAAGACTACATCAAAGCTGGATAATATTATGGAATACAAGATATTAAATAAAGATAATTATGAAAGAATAATGGAAGCACTGGGGGTAAAAAATGAGTAAGATTTCAAGAATCAGAATACTAAATCTTTCATACAATCATGACACAATAAAAATTGATGATGAGACATTTGATTTTGGTGGAGAGAGTACATTAATATCATTGCGCAATGGTGGTGGAAAAAGTGTACTTGTACAGATGATTATGAGTCAGTTTGTTAATAAGTCTTACAGAGATCTTGGCGACAGACAGTTCAAAAGTTATTTTACAACAAACAGACCTACTTTTATTATGACAGAGTGGCAGCTTGATAATAATGTTACAAGATTTTTATCAGGCATGATGGTAAGGAAGAACCAGAAAGAAGACAATGATGCAGAAGAATTGGAAATGTATACATTTACAGGAAGTTATTCAGAAGGATGCCATTATGATATTGATAATATACCAGTTGTAAAACAGGATGGAAACAGAAAAATATTAAAAGGGTTTATGGAATGTAAAAAGCTGTTTGAAGATATAAGTAAAGATAAAAAAGGCGATTTCAGAATTTACGATATGGGCAGCAGTTATGGAAGAAGACAGTATTTTGGGACATTGCGCCAATATCAGATTAACAATAAGGAATGGGAAAGTATTATAAGAAAAGTTAATCAGAAAGAATCAGGTTTATCAGAATTATTTAGTAATTCTAAAGATGAAAAAGATCTTGTTGAAAACTGGTTTTTAAAGCCGATAGAGGACAAGCTTAATCAGGAAAAGAACAGGATAGACGAGTTTAGAAAACTGACATTTCAATTTATAGAACAGTATAGGAGCAACCAGTCAAAGATAGAAAAAAAGGCACTGATAGAAAAATATTTTGAAGATACTAAATCATTTAAAGAAGACATAGACAGATATGTCAGATTAGATGAGGATAGATGCGAACATACGGCGAGAATGGCTCTGTATGTAAAGAAATTAAATGAGGCAATAGAGATTCTTACGGCTAATCTTGACGATAAAAGTAATTTGCTTTTAGAAATTGAAAAATATATTAATCAGATATTGTATGAAAAAATATCATATGAAATATACAGGTATATTGATTGTAAAGATGAAGCTGTGTCAGAGAGAAGTGTACAGGAAGTTGAAATTACAAGATTAAAAAATGCACAGGATAAATTAACAAGGCAGTTATCTATATATGACTGCAATAAACTGTATCAGGAATTAAAAGATATAAAAGCAGAAAAGGTGGAAGTAGAAGGAAAAATAGAAATACTTTTAAAAAATTCTGAGTCTAATAAGGATAAAATTGAACAAATCGGACATGCATTGTATGAGCATTATTCCTTAAAAATGCAAAGCAGTATTAAAGAACAGGATAATAATGATAAAGACATATCTGATAAAGAGCATATGCTGGATAATCTTGACACAGATAAAAAGAATAATGAAAGAATTATACGGGAGAAAAGCATTGAAACCGGAAGTTTGAAGAATTCAGTTGAATCATATAATGATATTGAGGAAGCATTTAACAGAAAGTTTTCGTGTGACATAAAGAGAAACATCCTTGGATTATATGAAGAAGGAACACTTGAAGTAAAGCAAAAAGAATTGGATGAAGAAAAGCAGGAAGAGAATAACAGACTTTCAAGATTATATAAGAAAAAGAACGAACTTGACATAAAAGCAAGAAAACTTTTACAGGAAGAAGTGGATATTGTAGCTGATATAAGTGATGTGATGCATAAAATGTCTGAACAGGAAAATATTCTGACAGACCTTGAACATCAGAAGAATAGCAGAATAAAAATCCTTAAATATGCAGGACTGGAAGAGCTGGCTCTGGACAGACCAGATGTTATTATAAGCAGCCTTGTGAACAATATTAATCAATTGGAAATTGACAAGAAGAAGCTTGTTATGTCACAGAGTGAACTGGAAAAACAGTATGCACAATTAAAAGAAGGAAAGACAATAGAACTTCCGGATAATGTAAGAAACTATTGCGAGCAGAACGATATCAGATATGTATATGGTATGGAATGGCTTAATAAGAATGGAAGAACACAGGAGAGTAATGGTAAGCTTGTAGAAAATAATCCGTTTATTCCTTATTCTATAATAATGGACAAAAATGCGTTTGAAAGAATAAAGCTTATTGATGAAAAAATATATACAAGTTTTCCAATACCTATAATAATCAGAGAAGAGCTGGAGAAGCCATTTGATAAAGTTGAAAGTAACTTTACAACATATGGAAATATACATTTCTTTATTATGTTCAATAATCATCTGCTTGATAAGGCGGAGTTAGATAAAATGCTTGCTGATATTCAGAGCAGAATTAATAATTTGTCTGTTCAGATACAGTCAAAGAATGATGATGTAGAAATATTCAGTAAATATAAAATTGAAATTGAAAATCAGACATTTTCTATAGGGTTGTATGAGACCACTGAGAAAAAAATTGAAGATTATAAGGAGCTGGAGGCACAGTTAAAGAAGAGACAGATACAGATAAGAAGTGAAAAAGATGCATCATCCGATGAAAATGAAGGAAATAACAGATTAATTAAGCAAAGTGAGAATCTGATAGTAAAATATAATATCAGGTCTGAGGAATTTGATAAATTATGTGATAAATATAAGAGTTATAATGTTAATCTCAATTCGCTTATTCGTGTTAAAAATGAGCTTCAGGAACTGGAAAAGAAGAATAAGGCTGTTGATAATGAGATAAGTGATTTAAGAAATGTCTTAATGAATCTGAAATCAAAAAGGACTGCATTTAAAAAAAGTATCAATGAAAATAAGATTCAAATGGAACGGTTTAATTCATATAAATTGTGTGTAAATGCAGAAGCTTACAATAATATTGTACCAGAGGAGCTCGAAGCTAAGTATAATGCACTTACTAAGGAAGTATCAGACTCTTTAGACGAACTTAATAGCAGATTAAAAAGGCTTACACATAGAGTTACCAATAAAGATAATGACCTTTCTAAAAAGACCAATAATAATATTACAGAAGAAGAATATGAAAATGTATATTTTTCTGATGAGCAGTATGAACACCTGGAGGAGCAGATAAATAAGACAGGAACTGCACTTAATGCAGCAATTGAGAATAATGATAAGCTTGCGGGTGTTATTGCGGGAATAAACAAGGATATTGATTATGGATATAAGCAGCTTGAAGAAAAAACAGGATATAAAGAACTGCTGCCAAAAGATTTGATTGCAGATGTCGAATTTGATAAAAGAATAAATCTTAAGAAGCATGATATTGGTGTTATAAGAAAAGAAATTGATAATCTGACATCAAGAAAAAATGATTTATCTGCTAAATTAAGTGGCGTGTCAGAATATTCTGATATCAAGCCTGAGGTTACACAGGATAAAATGTCCGAATTATTCAATGATATTCCTGATTTGCTTACAATAGCAAAGTCAGATTTAGACAGATATCAGGCGGATATACGAAGAAAACTTGCTGATTCGAAAGAGGCACTTTCTAATGAACAGAGCAATATTTCAGAGAAAATAAGAAATATTGAAGGGAAGAATGAATATCAGGATGTTTATTTTAAGAAAACATTTGAAAGTCTTTTGACACAGATTAGTAATCCACATAATCTTTCACTGCAGTATGATGTTAATAAAGCTACTTATGAAAGTCAGTTAGAGAAGCTTACAATTGATCTGGCAAATATTGACAGTGAGCAGAAAAATGTTGAAGAAATGTTCCTTGAATACATAAAAAGTGTTAACGCCAATATTGCAATGATAGATAAGAATTCTACTATAAATGTCAGGGGAAGAAATATAAAAATGTTAAGAATACAGGTTCCTGACTGGGATAGCGAGAAGGAGCATTACAGGATACAGCTTCACGATTTCTTTGAAAGAGTTGTAAAACATGGTATTGAAACAATAGAGAGTAATAAGAATCTTACAGAATATTTAGGTAATACAATATCAACAAAAAATCTGTATGATGATGTAATTGGTATTCGCAATATTAAAATAAAACTATATAAAATAGAGGCTGAAAAAGAGGTGCCAATATCGTGGGCAGAAGTTTCATCAAATTCAGGCGGCGAAGGATTCCTGTCAGCATTCGTTATTCTTACATGCCTGCTTAGCTATATGAGAAGGGATGAAAGTGACTTGTTCTCAACAGCAGAGGAAGGAAAAGTTCTTATAATGGACAATCCATTTGCTCAGACTTATTCAGCACATTTGTTAAAGCCTCTTATGGAGATGGCAAAGAAAACAAACACGCAGCTCATATGCTTATCAGGATTAGGAGGAGATTCAATATATAACAGATTTGACAATATATATGTATTGAAGCTGGTCGATTCTAATATTCGAAATGGTATTCAAAGGGTTGAAGGTGAGCATATTAAGGGAGAAGAAGTAAAGAAGATGGTGTTGTCTGATTTTAAGACAGAACAGCTTAGTTTATTTGATATGGTTGAAGAAGATTAAATATACAAGCGGGACATTCATAAAAGAGTGTCCCGCTTATTAACACATCAGAAATTATCCCCATTCCATCCCCAGTTAGAAACAGCCTGATATTTTACATAGACATGATCTGGTGCAATTCCAAGAACATCTTTAAAAATGTCACATATCTGTCCAGTAAGTTTAGAAAAGGCAGATGGGTTCTCACTGCCGTAAACGCTGACCTCGACCATAGCTATAGGCTCGGCATTGCTTCCTCTGAAGTAGAGCTTGTAGTCAGGTTCAAAGCCGACCATGAGCCAGCTTTCTGACTTGCCGGGAATTGTCTGGATAGCCTGACCTAAACGGGTTTTGATTTCAGTTTCCTGTGCTTCTGTAAGAGAAGTGCTTATCTTAGAATTAATAAATGGCATATGTTACCTCATTTCTGCGCCACAGGCGCGTGTATTCATGTGATGATTATAGCACTTTACATATGTCAAAGAAACATATTAATTGTCAGTGCCTTCCCTGATGCCGTGGCGCTCTGCATAGCCAGTGAGAATAAGTGTGAGCGCGCCGTCGCCGGTTACATTGCAGGCTGTTCCGAAGCTGTCCTGAAGTGCAAATATTGTAAGCATAAGGGCAGTTCCAGTGTCGTTAAATCCGAGCACACCGGTAATAAGTCCGAGCGAAGCCATAACCGTTCCGCCAGGTACACCAGGCGCGCCGATTGCAAATATTCCGAGAAGCACGCAGAACAGAATCATAGTTCCAGCTGATGGAATAGTGCCATACAAAATCTTTGATACAGTCATGCAGAAAAATACCTCTGTCAGCACTGAGCCGCATAAATGTATATTTGCAAACAAAGGAATACCAAATGAAACCATATCCTTTCTCAAAACCTTTGATTTGCCGGCACACTGTAGGGCAACTGCAAGAGTGGCAGCAGATGACATTGTTCCAATTGATGTCAGGTATGCAGGACCGTAATGTCTGATTACTTCAATCGGGTTCTTCTTAGAATACAATCCAGCGATTGTGTAAAGCAGAGCCATCCAAATGTAATGTCCGATTAATACAATAATTATAATTTTCAGAAACACTGGAACCTGCTTTGTTATTGAACCTTCGTATGAGAGTCCGCAGAAAGTAAGTCCGATGAAAAATGGCAGAATTGGTATCATGATTCTTGATACAATTGCAAGCACAATTTTCTGGAATTCTTCAAGAATATTTGAAATCAATTCTGCTTTTGTCCAAGCTGCAGCAAGTCCGACCATAATTGAGAACACAAGTGCGCTCATAACAGGCATTATCTGCGGAATTGATAATTCGAAAACCGCAGCCGGAAGCTCTTTCAATCCATCAGCAGTAGAGGATATTGACAAATGTGGTATCAAAATATATCCGGATGCTGTAGAGAAAAGTGCAGCACCAACTGATGATGTATATGCGATTGTAACTGCAATCAGAAGAAGCTTAGATGCATTTTTACCCATCTGAGTAATCGAAGGCGCAATAAAAGCAATGATTATCAGAGGTATGCAGAAATTAATTATCTGATTGAGAATATATTTCAGAGTTACAACGATATTCAAAATGGCGCGTGAAAATGAATTGCCATCAGTTGAACTTAACAGCAGTCCCACCAGGACGCCGGCAATAACACTCACTAGCAATTTAAACGGCAGGCTGCGAAAAAAACTATTTTTCTTCATTTAATAAATCTCCTTCATTGGTGTAATTAATAAAAATTATAATATAGGCCGGGTAAAATAACAATGGAAAGGTTTGGGGGATTAGAGATAATATGGTTTGTCGAATTTTGTCGAAAGGAAAATATTGAAGGGAGAGGGGAAAAGGGGGATAATGATATAATAGAGTAAAAATATATAAAAAAGAGGATGTGATTAATATTAAATTATATAAATTAATAGCTGTAATTTTTTTCATTATAAGACAATTTTACATTCCAAATCCCTTTGATGCATTAGGTGATGGATATACTTTATATGTAAATCAAATTCCTTTTATTATTCCACCATTATTATTGAATATGATGGCGGAGCCGATTATACAAGTAATTACATATAACATAGTAGGATTTTATTACAGAAGAGGTAGTAATCCGTTTTTGGGGTCTGTTTTATATATGATATTTTATTGTATACATATATTTATATTATGGATATTGTCATTAGTTAGATTTAATATTGGAATATCTATTATAGCGATAGTTGTGTATTTTATGATACATATAATATGTTTGATACTTTTGAATAGACTGTGTCAATGAAAAGTGATAAATGATTATCAAGTTGAAAATATTTATACGATTAAATATAATAAAAATATATTTATTTAGGAGAAAAACATTATGGCAACAGGAACAACAAATGTAGGTTTTGAAGAAAAATTATGGAGTGCAGCGGATAAATTACGCTCTAATATGGATGCTGCTGAATACAAGCATGTAGTGTTAGGACTTATTTTTTTGAAATATGTATCTGATTCGTTTGAGGAGAAATATCGACAGTTACTTTTAGAAGGATATGGTGATGAGGAAGACCGAGATGAGTATCTTGCCGAGAATGTCTTTTGGGTTCCTAAAGAGGCAAGATGGTCGGTTATTAAAAGTCATGCTACTAGTCCTGATATAGGTAAAATAATAGATGATGCTATGGAAGCAATAGAAAGAGAAAATGATTCTTTAAAGGGAGTATTGACTAAAAATTATTCCAGACCTGAACTTGATAAAACAAGATTAGGTGAATTAGTTACACTTTTTACTAATATAGAAGTTGGTTCTACTGCAGCTCAGGAAAAAGATGTGCTTGGTAGAGTATATGAATATTTTTTGAGCAAATTTGCATCTGCAGAAGGTAAATTAGGAGGAGAGTTCTATACCCCAAGCTGCATTGTAAGAACATTAGTAGAAATGATAGAACCATTTGAAGGACAAATTTTTGATCCGGCATGTGGTTCAGGAGGAATGTTCTGCCAGTCGGCAAGATTTGTTAAAGAACATCAAGGAAATGTAAGAGATATTTCAATATTTGGACAAGAATCTAATCCGACTACATGGAAATTAGCAAAAATGAATCTTGCTATTAGAGGGTTGGAAGCTAATCTTGGAAAACATAATGCTGATTCATTTCATGATGATCAGCATAAGACATTAAAGGCTAATTATATTCTTGCAAATCCACCTTTTAATATTTCAGATTGGGGAGGAGAAAGACTACAGGATGATGTTAGATGGAAATATGGAATACCACCTGTTGGTAATGCAAATTTTGCATGGCTTCAGCACATGATTCATCATCTCAATCCTATAGGTGGAGTTGCTGGTACGGTACTAGCTAATGGTTCATTGAGTTCAAATACATCAAACGAAGGTGAAATTCGTAAGAATATGATAAATGGAGATGTAGTTGAGTGCATAGTATCATTGCCAGGTCAGTTGTTTTATTCAACAGGAATACCTGTATCTTTGTGGATTCTTAGAAAGGGCAAAACAGAATATTCGCAGAATAAAATATTATTTATTGATGCAAGAAATCTGGGGCATATGATAGATAGAAAGGTAAGAGAATTATCAGAAGAAGATATTCAGCAAATTGCATCAACTTATCAGAATTGGAGACAGGGAAAAGAGTATGAGGATGTTAAAGGATTTTGTAAATCTGCAACATTAAAAGAAGTGGCCGATCAGGATTATATTCTTACCACAGGTAGATATGTTGGAATTGCAGAGAAAGAGGAAGATAGTGAGCCATTTGAAGAAAAAATGACAAGATTAACAGCCGAATTGTATGGATTATTTAAAGAATCTCACACATTAGAGGATGAAATTAAAAGAAAATTAGCTGCAATTGGATATGGTGAGAAAAAATAAATTGTGATTTGTAGGAGTAAGAATCATAGATTTTACATAAAAATGGTTAAACAGAGCGGTGTTGAAGATGCATATAGAAAAATATTAGGTAGGTGAATGAATAATGGGAATTGTAAATGATTATTTCTCATTTCAAAATGGATACGCATTTAAATCGGTCGACTTTACGGAGAATGGAGAATATAAAATTATAAAAATTAAAGAACTTAAAGGTGGATCGGTTAAGTTCTTTGATGATACAGCAGAAATAAATCCATCATGTGATTTTGACATTGAAAAATACATAATTCGAAAAGGTGATGTTCTTTTCGCATTGACAGGAGATCCTGTTAGTAAGCCGAATCCGTTAAGTTGGGTAGGGAGAGTATCTTATTATACTCATGATGAACCAGCATTACTAAATCAGCGAGTTTGTAAGGCTGTTCCTAAAGGAAGTGTACCAAATGAGTATTTGTACTATTTTTTTAGACAAGAAAGTGAATCCTTTAAATTAGCATCAAAAGCGACTGGAAGTGCAAGTCAGGCTAACATCTCTACTAAAACTATTGAGCAGCATAGAATGGATATCCCAGATAAAGATAAAATGGATAAAATAGTTTCTGTACTAAGAAATATTGATGAAAAAATAGAAAATAATAATCAGATTAATAGGAATTTATCGGAGAAAGTTGCTTAAAGTTATAGGAATTTATCGGAGCAAGTAGCAGTAATTTATAAATCATGGTTTGTTGATTTTGAACCATTCGAAAGGAAAAAACCAGATGATTGGTTTGTTGGAACAGTCGACGATTTAGCAAATGAAGTTGTTTGTGGTAAGACTCCTTCAACAAAGAAGGAAGAATACTATGGTGATGATGTGCCATTTGTAACTATCCCTGATATGCATGGATGCGTTTATACAGTCCATACAGAGAGAAAACTATCTGTATTGGGAGCGGATTCACAAAGTAAAAAGACGCTTCCTAAGAATAGTATTTGTGTAAGTTGCATTGGAACAGCAGGGCTTGTTATATTATTGCCGGAACCAAGCCAAACTAATCAGCAGATAAATTCAATTGTTCCTAAATCCAATTATTCGCCATACTACATATATTTAATGATGAGTACGATGTCAGAGACAATAAATAAGCTTGGACAGGCAGGAAGCACAATTGTTAATTTAAATAAGACACAATTTGGTAAGATAGAAGTGATGATACCGTCAGTGTCTGCAATGGCTGCTTTTGATGAAATTGTTGAGCCTATGTTTAAAGAAATTTTATCGAATCAAATTGAAAATATAAGGTTGTCAAATTTGAGAGATACATTACTTCCGAGACTTATATCAGGAGAACTTGACGTATCTGATTTAGATATTTAGTATAACTCGCAGTTTAATTTGACATCAAAATTCGCAAACCTGTGGTTTTGTTAATGTGTTTCATAGTACTATCATATGTTTGCTTTATATGTCAGTTTGTGGACAAACTCATATTGATCTAATTTGAAACTGTTTGTTACTCAAACAAATGTTAATTGTTTTACAAGAATATAGGTAAGTTATTGTTAACATTAAATACAACAATTTGTTGGATTTAAGGAGGAAGATGAAGGATGCAGATTAAAGAGAATACTTTAGAACAAGCAATAATTGTTGATTTAGAAGGCAAAGGATATGAGTATCTTTATGGACCTGATATAGAAAGAGATTATCATGATGTAATCTTAAAGACTTATTATGAGATGGCTATTGCTAAGATTAATAAGGGGATTACTGCGTCTATTATTGAAGAATCATATAAGACAATTATGAATTTAGGCTTATTAAAGTTAGAAGAATTAAATGCATCTTTTCACAAATACCTTATTGAGGGTATTCCTGTGTCATATAGAGATAATTCCGAGAACAAGACATATACCGTAAAATTAGTTGATTTTGATAATCCAGAAGAAAATGATTTTAAAGTAGTAAATCAATATACAATTATTGATTATAAGCAGAAAAGACCTGACATATTGGTGTTTATTAATGGTATTCCTATGATTCTTTTTGAGCTTAAAAATGCAGCAAATGAAGATACAACTATAACTAACGCTTACAATCAGATACAAAATTATATGTTAGATATTCCTAAATTGTTTTGGTATAACGCTTTTAATGTTATCAGTGATGGGTTAAGTACCAAAGTTGGAACTATTACATCTGATTTTACGCGGTATATGGCTTGGAAATCTGAAAATGGCGAAAGACCAGATGAAGGTAGTATAGACTTTTATACAACTATGCTTAATGGAATGTTTCCAAAGGAGAGATTACTGGATATTATAAGAAATTTTATTGTTTATCAGAGTATTAACGGAAAAACAGTAAAGATCCTTGCAGGTTATCATCAATATTTTGCTGTAAAAAAAGCGGTTGAAAGAACTTATAAAGCAATAGAAGAAAAAAGTAATAAGGTGGGCGTTGTATGGCATACACAGGGAAGTGGTAAAAGTTTATCTATGGTGTTCTATACAGGTCTTATTGTAAGTAACCCTGAATTCAAGAATCCAACAATTGTTGTATTGACGGATAGAAATGATTTGGATAATCAGCTTTTTGGAACATTTTGTGCAAGTTCCAAATTGTTGCTAAGACAAACGCCTAAACATGCTGAAAGTAGAGCCCATCTTAAAGAATTACTTAGTGTTAATGCGGGCGGTATTATATTTACAACTATTCAAAAATTTGAAGAAAGTGATGAAATTATTAGTGATAGAAGCAATATAATCTTTATGGCAGATGAAGCTCATCGTTCGCAGTATGGTTTAGAAGAAAAACTGGATAGAAAATCAGGTGTATGGAAAGTAGGTATGGCTAAATATATGAGAGATGCTCTGCCTAATGCTACTTTTATTGGATTCACAGGAACACCAATTGATTTTGAAGATAAATCAACAGTAGAGGTTTTTGGAAATTATATTGATATATATGATATGACTCAGGCAGTTGAAGATGGTGCCACAGTCCCAATTTATTATGAGAATAGAACTGCTAAAATCAAACTTAATGAGGATGTTCTTAAAAGAATAGATGATGTCTATAAGAGTTATTCACAAGAAATGAGTGAATATGACATAGAAAAGTCAAAATCTGATATTTCAACACTCGAAGCAATAATAGGTTCTAAAGAACGTCTAAATCTCTTAGCTGATGATATAATTGCACACTATGAGGATAGACAATATGTTCTTACAGGAAAAGCAATGATTGTATGCATGAGTAGAAGAATAGCCATTAACCTGTATAAAATAATTATTAGTAAACGACCAGACTGGAAGAGAAAAGTTAAGGTTGTTCTTACATCGAGCAATCAGGATGATCCAACATGGCATGATATTATAGGAAATAAGACATATCGAGATGGATTAATGGTTGAATTTAAGGATACAGAAAGTGAATTTAAAATTGCCATTGTTGTAGATATGTGGCTGACAGGATTTGATGTGCCATCAATGGCAACTATGTACATAGACAAGCCTATGAAGGGACATAATCTTATGCAGGCTATAGCAAGAGTTAATAGAGTTTACAAGGATAAAGAAGCTGGTCTTATTGTAGATTATATTGGAATGGCAAATGAGCTTCGAAATGCTTTAAGGCAATATACTGCAAGAGATCAAGATAAAGTACCTGATTTGGGAGTAGCTTTATCTGTAGCAATGGGAACACTTGAGTCTCTTAGAGATATGATATACGGTTTTGACTACGATGATTTCTTTAAAGATGATGATAATATTAGACTTAAGATAATAGCTGACGGTGTAAATTTTGTGTTGGGGTTTGAAGAAGATGAAAAGAAGGAATTCTTGAAACAGGCTACAAGACTTAGTCAGTCGGAGACTTTATGCAGAAGCTTACTAGATATAAGGATTAAGAAAGAAATAGAATTTTTTAAGTGCTTAAAAGCAGGTGTCTGCAAATATGGTTGTAAAATTAATGGTGGAATGACAAGAAATGAAGTGAATTCTAAGATTATGACATTACTTGAGCAAGCTATTGAACAAGATGGGGTATTCAATATATTTGAAGAAGTTGGAAAAGAAAATCCTGAAATTTCAATTCTTTCTGATGAATATATGGAAAAGATTAGGAAGATGAAACACAAAAATCTTGCAGCGGAAATGTTGAGGAAACTTCTGGAGAATAACATAGTAGTATTTTCTAGAACAGGAGTTGTAAAGTCTGAGTTATTTTCGGAAAAGATGAAGCAAATTCTTCTTAAGTATAATAATCGTATGATCAATAGTGCAATGGTTATTGAAGAATTAATAAATCTTTCTAAAGAAATGACAGATGCTTATAATGCTGGTGATGATAAAGGATTAACTAGAGAAGAGTTAGCATTTTATGATGCTTTGGTAGCTGATCCGGATGTACTTAGAAATATGAAAGATTCAACATTAGTGGAAATGGCTCATGAATTGACTGATTTAATTCGTAAAAGCCGAACAGTTGATTGGGATAAAAAAGAGTCAGCTAGAGCTTATATGAGAACGCAGGTGAAGCATTTGCTTAGAAAATATAAGTATCCACCAGAAAAGGCGAAAGGTGCAGTAGATACTGTAATAAGACAGGCTGAACTGATGAGTAGTAATATTGATCCGGTTTCAATTAATAATAAGTATAGTATTAATCAACCAACTGATTTAATGGTTGCGGATGATGAAAAAAAGTATAATTAATGGTATTAGACAAAATAAATTGTGATTTGTAGGAGTAAGGAGAGATTAAATGGAAACAAAAAAATATAGATTTGATGAAGTTACCATTAATCATGATAAAAAAAGAAAGCCACTATCTGCTCAGCAAAGAGCAAAAATGAGAGGCAGATATAGGTATTTTGGGGCACAAAATGTAATTGATTATGTGAACAATTATTTGTTTGATGGAGAATATTTGTTGATAGCAGAGGATGGTGAAAATCTTAAATCGGGGAAACAGAATATTGCACAAATTGTTGAGGGACAATTTTGGCTAAATAATCATGCACATATAGTCCAAACAAATGAACTATGTAATATTAGATATTTGGAATATTGGTTAAATGCAACTGATATTTCAGCATATATTACAGGTTCTGCACAACCTAAACTTAGTCAATCCAATATGAATGCGATGGAGATTGAATTGCCTGAAAGAATTATTCAAGATAAAATCGTAAACATTTTAAGTTCATTTGATAAAAAAATAGAAGTTAATAATCAAATTAATAGGAATTTGTCGGAGCAGGCAATGGCTATTTTTACAGATTTGTTTGGAGATGCTGATAAGGATGCAACAGTTGATGAAGTTTCTTTGAATGTTACTGATGGTGTTCATAACACAGTGAAAGATGATTCTGAAGGTAAGTTTTTCTTGCTGAGTTGCAAAAATATCAAAGGCGGTTCTCTTTCATTAGGTGAAGCTGAACGTCGAATTAATCAGGAAACATTTGAAAAGCTTAGAAAAAGAACAAAATTGGAGAAGGGCGATATACTGTTATCATCGGTTGGTACTATTGGTGAATTATTGTTGATGAGTTTTGACCCAGATAAATATGAGTTTCAGCGTAGCGTAGCAATTATTAAGCCTAACAGTGATGTAGTAAGTTCAGAATATTTGTATTGTGCCCTGTTAGCACAGAAACAGGAAATCATCCGTGCTGCTCATGGTGCTGTTCAACAATGTATATTTATCTCGGATATTAAAGGATTTACCATTCATAAGCCTACATCTGAGAGACTTATTCAGTTTGATAATGCAGTGGTTCCTATGATGAAAATGATTTATCAGAATGAGGAAGAAAACAAAAGGCTGTCTTTACTTAGGGATACCTTGCTTCCCAAACTGATGTCAGGAGAACTTGATGTATCAGAATTGGATATTTAGTTACTCCGACAAATGGTAAGTGAAATTTTTATTATGAGGTAGGATATTTATGGGGTTTGATTATGAATTATGGAGGACAAATCACAATATATGTGTGGGAAAAGTTCGACGCCTTTGTGAATTAGACAACAGTAGAAACTATGTAAAGTGTAATTCAACACTATGCGTAATGAATAATGCAATGCAAGATATACAAGAATACTTTGAAAATGGTAAAAGATCATCTGCTGAATTATGTTTTTTGATTCGTAATATTGATGTTGTTGTAACAGGAATGTTGGATATAAATAATTTATTGCTTGGAATAGGTATTAATAAACAGGGAAAAGCAATTGAAAAATGTTTTACAAATAATGCAACTATAGGTGGTTTTAGAACATTAAGAAGCCAAATTTTAGCACATCCTGTAGACACACAGTATATCAATGACAGAGGGGACGAGGAAATAGTTTATTTGGAAGATTTTAGACCTTTTAATCCATGTAAGGATGGGATTATCGTGAAAACAAAATGTGATTATATTCTAAGAATGTGCAAACCTGAATCAGATAATTCATATTTTAGACCATTGCTTTTAGAACAAGATATAGTGCCTACAATAAATGTGATTATAGAATCAATGAAGTTATTATCTGATAATATAGAAGAACGAATAAATCTAAAAAAGGAAGAATTAGTTAAAAAGCCTCTAAATTTAGTGACAGATACTATACTTGATTACATAATATCTTTAGACAGGGAACTTGAAAAGCGTTATCCGTCGGCAGTTGAGAATATTGATGGCATAGGAGGGAAAAAACACTATTCAATTGTATATCAATGCTTGCCATTTTTTGAGGCACGGTTTGTAAATGAAACTCAATCAAAATATGATAAATTTCTTGATTATCTACAAAGCGAATTAAAAAAGGTAGAAGCTGATTTACAACAAATGAATTTTAATGAGGATAAGTATTTTATATTATTATATAATAATAATTTTGCACCGGGATATTCATATGAATGTAGTAAAATGGAATATTTGTTAGATAGTGATGAAAAGTCGTATACAGATAAAATTATTGAAAATAACACATCATCAAATGCTTTATGGGGAATAAGGTGCTTTCAGATTCTGATTCCATATATTAGCAAATATATTCCTGTTGATTTATCTGTATCTGATAGGGAATTGTATTGTCAATATATAGCTGCAAATTACTTGAGTTGTGTACAATTATAGGGGATAGAAGTGGATTAAGTAAGAAAAAGTTTTATGTTCATAATGCAGAATATTTACTAAAGGTATTTACTAAAATATATTTCATGTTTCAATAAATATATACATTATGAGGAGGTATATATTATGGAGCAAGAATTAGTAAATATTATAATGTTTAAAATGTCTGATACATTAGATAATTTACAGATGATGAAACTGAAAAAAATTCTAGAGGATTTATCGAATGATGAAGAAATAGAAGATGACTCTAACCAATTATTAATTAGATTTATTTCTACGAAAAGGCTAGAGGGACGTTCGGAAAGAACATTAAATTACTATGAAAAAACAATAATGGCAATGATTGATGAAGTGAACAAGAATGTTAGAGCTATTACTACAGATGATTTAAGACATTATCTTACTTTGTATCAAAAAACACATAATGTGAGTAAAACAAGTGTTGATAACATAAGAAGAAACTTATCAAGTTTTTTTAATTGGTTAGAAGAGGAAAATTATATTTTAAAGAGTCCGGTAAGAAGAATACATAAAATTAAGTCTGTCATCCCAGTTAAAGAAACATATTCGGATGATGAGATGGAGCGATTGAGAGATGCTTGTACAGAAATAAGGGACTTAGCACTAATTGATATGTTGGCATCAACAGGCATGAGAATAGGAGAATTGGTACGGCTTAATAAAGAAGATGTAGACTTTAATGAAAGAGAATGTGTTGTTTTTGGTAAAGGTGATAAAGAAAGAATTGTGTATTTTGATGCTAGAACGAAGTTGCATTTGCAAGAGTATTTAAACACAAGAAAAGATAATGACAAAGCTTTATTTGTTGGACTTAGAAAGCCTTATAGAAGAGTAACTATCAATGGAATTGAACTTAGAATACGACAGATAGGAGGAGAAGTTGGAATAAAGAAATGTCATCCTCATAAGTTCAGAAGGACGATGGCAACAGTTGCTATTGATAAGGGAATGCCTTTGGAGCAGTTACAGAGACTTCTTGGACATGAAAAGATAGACACAACTTTGCATTACGCAATGGTGAAACAAAGTAATGTAAAAAATGCACATAGAAAATATATAGGTTAATAAATTAAGCTTGAATGAATTTACATATTTATGCAACCAACCACAACATAATTCCCACTTTTCTGACAACTACAATTGGTAGAATCCGCATTTTACAAGGATTATAATACATACATAACAACAGAAAGGACTGACATTATGCTACAGGAGAATCTTATAATGCTGAGGTCGATTGCGGGTAAGACACAGGAGAATATCGCGGAGGTTATTGGAATATCGAGGCAGGCATACGCCAAGTGGGAGCGTGGTGAAACAATTCCTGATATTGAAAAATGCAGCAGGCTTGCAGAATTTTATGGCGTGACGATGGATTCCTTAATAAAGGACGATGTGCAGCTTGAAGGGCAGAAGATGGCACCAGCACCGAAAGGCAAACATATGTGGGGTGTTGTGACAGTCAACGACCGCGGACAGATAGTTATACCTAAAGAAGCAAGAGATACATTTGGACTGGTGAATGGCAGCAGGCTTGTTGTGCTTGGCGATGACAATGAAGGCATAGCTCTTGTTAAAGCGGAGCAGTTTGAAGAAAAACTTAGCATGGCAATGTCAGTTCTTAGCAAAGATATCAAGGAATGAGGTGTTATGTATGATTTGTCCAAAATGTAATCAGGAGATGAGAAAAGGGTACCTTTTCAGCAGTAAGGATGGTGCATTCAGTTTTGCCGATGAAGTGCCTGGAGTATTCACAAATGCGAGAACAGCCAAAGGATTTGTTGAAATCACATCGCTTAAGGCGAGCCACAGAACGAAAGTGGAAGCTTGTATATGTGAGAATTGCAGGATAGTAGAATTTGAGTACTAAATACCTGCTGGATTCTGTGCGTATTAATAAGAAAAACCTACGAATTGATGATGCATTGTCAATTTAGTGGGTCAAATCTGAGAAAGATTTCAAGCTTTCAAAAGAAAATGCCTACTATATCGGGAGATTACCTGTTTGTAGTAGGCTTATTTTTTATATTAAATCGATTGTTAATATAGACAAGACTTATTGTCAGTGTAAAAAGCCCACTAATACTTCTTTTATATGTAATCTAGTAGGCTTTTCCTGCAGGTTGCTTTCGCAAACATGTTTTATAGACCTACGCAATCTATATTTTGTTACACGTTGGTAGGTCTTATGATAAAATATCTCATATAATGAAGCTATAACCAGAAAAGTAAAGGAGTCACATATGAACAAACAGTCATTCACCATATCACCAATTCCAGACGACATATTTGCAAAGATGCAGGGGAAATCATTTAAGGACAACTGCACCGTTCCAAGAGAAGATTTGCGGTATCTTAAAGTTTTGCATGTCGGATTTGATGGGAAAACGCACATAGGTGAGCTGGTTGTGAACAGGCTGATTGCTGATGATGTGCTTGATATATTTAAGCAGCTTTACGAGGCTGGTTACGAGATTGAAAAAATCAGACTTATTGATGAATATGATGCTGATGACGAGAAGTCGATGAGTGATAATAATTCTTCAGCGTTTAATTTCAGATACATTTCCTATTCAACGAAGCTGTCAAAGCATGCGTTAGGGCTGGCGGTTGACATCAACACGCTTTATAATCCTTATGTGAAATATGTTGATGGCAGAAGAAATGTAGAGCCTGCCAATGCTGAAAAGTATACAGACAGAAGCATTGAATTTCTACATAAAATCGACCATGACGATTTGTGCTATAAGGTATTTGCAGAACATGGATTTGAGTGGGGCGGCGACTGGGAACATGCAAAAGATTACCAGCATTTTGAGATGCCAGATGAGTGGATTGAGAAAAGTTCGTGCGGAAAAATGTAATGCAACACAAAAATTCGTACATAAAAGTGTGGCAAAATACATTTTTACGTCCATAAAAATATTGACCATATCCTCTTAAAGGAATCAAATATTATACATAGGATAACCGCTTTCACATCAAGGTAAGTGACAATAAATCAGTTTTTAAGTAAAAATGTATCAAGAAAACGGTATATTTCAGAATGAACTATACAAAATGCACAAATACTTGCGTAAATCTTTGTAATTTTAAGCCATTTCATTTTTATCCTTATTATGGTATTTTTAGCAACAGAGGCGATTTATTTTGCATGATATAGGACACTGCCAGCAAAATAACGCCTCTTTTGCTATTTAATCTATAATGTTTGGGAGGTTAATCATGATTAAGAAGGCAAGAAGGGTTTTTGCAGCTGTTGTTGCGGTATTATTAGTATGTTTTACAGCAGCACCAGTGTTGTCAGCTAATGCGGCAACACAGAATTCATGGAATTTCAAGAATTCTAATTTTAAGAAGTTAGGAACTATTAAATCAAGTACTACAGTAGACGGACTTGGTCTTATGGCAACAAGCAGTAAGACTATGAATGTCAAGGCTGAATCTGTAACGGTAGATGGCACAGCATATACATATTGTCTGGCTCTTTCTGGTACAGGCACTACATCATATCGTTCAGTTAAAGTACCAGTGTCAGGTTCTGATACAATTAAGGTAGTGTTAAGAAGCAGTGGAAGCTCTACCCGTAATTTAATCGTAGCTGATTCTAATGGAAAGAAGCTTGGAACTATTGCAGCTAATAAGACAGCTTCTTTAGGAATATATTCATATTCAGGTTCTAAGGGATACATATATCTGTATTCAGAGAACAGCGGAATCAACATTTACAAAGTACAGGTTGATTCTAATGGCAGCTCATCATCTGGTTCTTCATCAGGAAGTTCATCAGGTTCAGGCAGCTCTTCATCAGGAAGCAGCTCATCTTCAGGTTCATCAACAGGTTCATCTGTATCAGGTAATTATGTGGTTAAGGCAGGTGGTATGTCTTTAGCAGATGCACTTAAGAAGGCTAAGTCAGGACAGACAGTAGTTATTGATGGAACAGTTAAGTCTGGATCTGTTTCACTTCCAGCAGGTGTTAATCTTGCAGGAAAGAATAATGCGACAATAGATTTCTCACAGACAAGCGGAAGTTCAGGAAGAGGAATTACATTATCAGGTAATGGAAGTACACTTTCTAACATTACAGTTAAGAATGCTTCTGATAATGGAATCTTTATTTCAGGTTCTAATAATACATTAAAGTATGTAACATGCTGCTATAATGAAGATGCAGGTTTTCAGGTAAGCAACGGAGGAGCTAATAACAAGTTTTATAATTGCAAGTCTCATCATAATGCAGATGCCAAGGGTGAGAATGCTGATGGTTTTGCAGTGAAACTTCATTCAGGTGAAGGCAATTATTTTGAAAACTGTGTAGCTGAATACAATAGTGATGATGGCTGGGATTGTTATGCAGCTCATGGAGCAGTAACACTTGTAAACTGCCAGGCTAACTACAATGGATACTGTGATGGAATTTATGGTGATGGTAACGGATTTAAGATGGGTGGAGTAGATAACAAAACACCAGGAAAGGCAGCTCACCTTGATCCTCTTAACCATAAGCTTATTGGATGTACAGCTAAGGGAAACTATGCTAATGGTTTCGATAGAAACAACCAGAGTGGTGTTGTAACAATGAAGAATTGTATTTCAGATTCTAATAAGGGTAATAATTATCACTGGCCACTTACAGGAAAACCATCTGCACTTGGTTATAAAGTAACATTTGGCAAGGCTATTATTGAGGATTGTACTAATATTAATGGAAAAGTTAATATTACAGGAGCAACTCTTAAGGGTAACTGTAAGGGATTCTAGGTTAATGGCTGATTGTAATAATATGGTTTACAATACAATATTATAATTTATAACAAAATAATAAAACGCATGTCCGATTATTTCAATCTGGCATGCGTTTTTTATCGTTAATCCAATGTGTTAATATTAATCAATTATATGGTGGTTAAGCCATCTGCGTGAATGAAAGCGAATTGTGAATATTATACCGCGTACAGTCCAGTCGGCAAACATTCCAATCCATACAGCAATAGGACCAAAACCATATACACGGCATAAGAATATAGTAAAGCTTACACGACATAACCACATGCTTGCACATGATGTTATCATTGAAAATTTCACATCTCCGGCAGCACGCATTCCATAAGCTGGAATGAACGACAGTACCCATGATATTGGCTTGGTTATTGTTATGAAAAGAGTCATCTCAAAACACATTCTTGCACTTTCTGCTTCCATACCACCGAGTATGGTAATCGGCCGGCACAATGCAAATACAACAAGACAGCTTATGATAATAGCAGCTTCAGCCATTTTACTGAGCTTCTTTATATAATATATGGCCTCATCTTTTCTTCCGGCACCAATACACTGGCCAACTATAGTCATAAGTCCGATTCCTACACCCTGTGCAGCAACTCCGTTAAGGTTTTCCAGAATATTGGTCACAGCATTTGCAGCGATGGCAGCAGTTCCGAGCGTCGAAACTGTTGACTGGATGGCCAGCTTTCCAAACTGGAACATGCTGTTTTCAATACCTGAAGGAATACCAATATATAGGACTTTCTTAATTAAATCCCAGTCGGGACGGATTGTGTAATATCTGTTAACGCATATGGTCTGTGACGGATTTCTTAATTTAATAATTACAACAACTGCACAGAAAACTCTTGATACAAGTGTTGATATTGCAGCTCCCGCAACGCCCATTCCAAGTCCGAATATAAGAATTGCATTACCACCTATATTAAGAAAGTTGGATATTATGGATATTGTCATAGGGCTTTTACTGTCCTTCTGTGCTCTCATAATGGACGCACCAGCGTCATACAGACCAATGAATGGAAATGACAACAGGGTAAAAAGGAAGTATGCCTGTGAATCAGCCATAACCTCAGCTTCTACCGAACCAAAGATGAACTTAAGCATTGGTACACGAAGAACGAGGCATATTGCTGATATGAAAAACGACAGCACTGTCATGACAAGAAATACCTGTCTTGCAGCGCGGTTGGCACCTTTAGGGTTGCTGCTTCCTATGTACTGGGAACACAGAATTGCACCTCCTGCAGCAAGTGCTGACAAAGCCTGTATTACAAGAATATTGATGGAATCAACAAGCGATACGGCCGAGACGGCAGATGCACCGACATTACTTACCATCATAGTATCAACAGTTCCCATAAGTGAAGCTAAGAGATTTTCCAGCATGATAGGAATTAGAAGCTTCCTTATATCTATATTAGAAAAAATGTGGTCTGAATTGTTAGTCATTGAAATTACTCCATAATATTTTACAAACTAAAATGCAACTAACATAATTTATTCCTAAGGACAGATAATGTCAAGTATATGTGTCGATAAAACATGTCGCAAAGAACATATTGGCATAAAATACTTGACTTTATAATATAATTATGATATCTTAACAAAGCACTGAGATATCAGTGGTTATGCGGGTGTAGTTCAATGGTAGAACACTAGCCTTCCAAGCTAGATACGTGGGTTCGATTCCCATCACCCGCTCTATTTTTTTGTCTAAGTGAACACTATTTCAGGGTGATGAGAATCGAACCCTTACTGAATCTTTGCTTTGATTGCTTCATTATATTTGCAGGTCGGGTAAATAAGTGTTATAACAGAAGTGCCAGATATATAAGGGGCAGAAAAGGTGAGTTTATGAAATTAAAGAAAGCAGCGATATGGGGGATTGCAGTGGTTTTGCTTGCAGGAGGTATTGCCGCAGGGGCTGTGGTATTGAATGGAAGACCGGAAACTAAAGATAATCTTATTAATATGGCTAGGATCATAAAACCACGGGGAGATAAAACACATGTAATTGTGAAGGTCGCACAGAATATTGGTACAGAAGATTATACAGAGCCTTATGAATATGATAAGGATTATTCAAGTGATACTGTATCAATTGCCTGCTGGGGCGACAGCATGATGGAAGGCTTTGGATCAGATGAGGCCTATATACTTACTAAAGCAGGAAGAGTTGATATAAGTTATTATACTGCACCATATACTTTGGGAAAGCTTACTGGTCTTAATACATTTAATTTTGGTGTATCAGGGGAGACATCAGAGGAGATAGCGATAAGAGCTGGTGGTCTTAAGATGCATACTGACCGTAATCTTAATCTTAATAAGAATACATATCAGGATGTATGCCTTATGGATGATAAGGGAAATCCTGTTTATATGTATGATTTCAGCGGATATGGTATTGAATATAATGATTATCCTGATACTGTATATATAGATGGTGTATTATGTCAGATTGATAAGAAACGGGATATTGAAGATTACTGGGAAGATATGGAGGATGATGACTATAATATAGAGGATTATATGGTCAGCATCAGAATATGTGATGATACAGGTCTTGAACAGCCTGATTATATGTTTATTCCACAAGGTACTGCTGTTACAACTAAAGCAGCATATGATCATAAGGGTGATATTCTTGTGCTTGAGATGGGAAGTAACGGTGGATGGGATGACTATGATGAGCTTATTTCCCAGTATCAGGCGGTGATTGATTATACAGGCTGTGAGAATTATATCATAGTTGGAGACACTGATGATCCGGGTACATCTCTTGCAGACAACAGCCAGTCATATCTGGAGGATGGAGATGACTATGTAGGTGTTGATGACACTGCATGGGAAGCAGCCTTAAGAGAAGCATTTGGAGAACATTTCTTTAATACAAGAGTCTACATGATTCAGAACGGGCTGGATGATTGTGGTTTGAAAAAGGAAAAGATAGACGAGTTATATGGAGCGTTTGGATATATATCTGTGAAGCTTCGTTCTGACTGGACACATTTTAATGCGTATGGATATTATTCTAAGGGCGTAGGAATCTATAAAAAAGGTGTTGAACTTGGATATTGGGAATAGTCTGTCCAATTTTTTATAAAGGAAATTTACAATGAGTAAGAATAAATACGAAATAGATATGTGCAATGGCACAATAATGGATAAGTTAATATCGTTCTCAGTGCCATTGATGCTTTCAGGAATATTACAGTTAATGTTTAATGCTGTAGATATAATTGTTGTTGGAAGATTTGCAGGAAGCCAGTCGTTAGCAGCAGTAGGTTCAACGACAGCACTTATTAATATGTTTGTTAATCTTTTCATAGGAGTTTCGTTGGGAGCAAATGTACTGGCAGCCAGATTCTATGCGTCAGGAAAACATAAAGAGATGTCAGAAACAGTGCATACTGCGATAACATTTGCGGCAATAAGCGGAGTTGTGATGGCGCTGATAGGCCTGCTGATGGCTAAGCCGGCACTTGAGCTTATGGGAACGCCAGATGATGTAATTAACCTCTCAACACTGTATATGAGGATATATTTTCTTGGTATGCCATTCTTTATGCTTTATAACTATGGCGCGGCTGTTCTTAGAGCAGTTGGTGATACCAAGAGACCGCTGATGTTTCTTATAGCAGCGGGAATTATAAATGCATGCCTTAATATGGTACTTGTTATTGTGTTTAACTTAGGGGTTGCAGGAGTAGCAATCGCAACAATATTTTCACAGTTCATATCGTGCGTGCTTGTATTAAGATGTCTGAATAAGACAGATGCAAGTTACCAGTTGAGATTCTCAAAATTAAGAATAAAGGGATACTATCTTAAACAGATATTTCAGGTTGGAATTCCGGCAGGAATACAGAGTACAGTTATTAATTTCTCAAATGCTTTGCTGCAGTCGTCAGTTAATTCATTCGGTTCAACAGCAATGGCAGGATATACAGCAGCCAACAATATTCTTGGTTTTCTATATGCATCAATTAATTCAGTAACACAGGCCTGCATGAGTTTTACAAGTCAGAATTATGGTGTAAGAAAGTTCAAGAGAATGGACAAGGTGCTTATAGATTGTGCAATACTTTCAGTAGGAGTGTCACTTGTATTTGGCTGCGGTGCATATATATTTGGTGATAAAGTGCTTATGATATACACTAACAGTGAAGATGTTATCAAATGTGGTGTTGAGATATTATCAATTACAACAGTGCCATATTTCTTATGTGGAATAATGGATCTGTTTCCGGGCGCACTTCGTGGAATGGGATATTCGCTAGTGCCAATGATATTATCAGTTATTGGTACAGTAGGAATGAGAATATTCTGGATATTCGTGATATTCCCAAGCCACAGAACACTTTATGACCTGTTCATATCATATCCGGCATCATGGACGGCAACGATAATTATGCAGGTTATATGTTTCCTTATAGTACGTCGAAAAGTGCATTCACAGATTAATAAATGATTATAAAACATTTAAGCCATTCCGTAAGGAGTGGCTTATTAACTATAAAGTTCTTCAAGAGTTCTGGCTATCTCGCCAGCATCACAGTCACATCCGTTTTCTTCCCATTTTAAAAATGCATTAAGCAATCCGCCAGAGTAACAGTATAGTCTGTACTCAGAGTAATTCTTAGGATTTGTAAAATGTTCAGACATAAAATTATTAATGCTGTTAATCAGAATAGAATAAAGTCCACATCTCGAAAGAGTAAGAAAATAATCCTTATACCGGTTAAAGAATTCAAGTGCAAAAAGGATGTGTGAATAATCAAGAAAGCTCCCGCTTTCAGGGTTGCTGGCACATTCTTCCAGATATTCAATTATAATAATATTAAGATAGTCGCATAGTGCATCATGGATTGATTGATAATATTTGTAAAAAGTTATGCGTGATACACCGGCACATTTCGCTACACTGGTAATGCGTATCTTATCAAAATCAGTGTCTTTAAGAAGCCTGATTACTGCTTCGCCTATGCACATTCGTGTAAATGTATTCTTAGAATCTTTGTTAACTATATTCATAATGTACTCCTGAAATATACAAAAACGCTATTTTTGTATATTGTAACACTATAAGTTATAAAATACAATATGACATAGTATTTAAAACTACATTAAAACGGTGTATATCCGGCAAACAGGAGGATTAATAATGAGATTAGTAGCAGATTCAGCATGTGATATAAAAGAACTTGAGGGAATGGTCTTTAAGGCAGTTCCACTTACAATATCTACAGATAACGAGGAGTTTTGTGATGATGAACAGCTTGATATTCATAGAATGCTTGATGTTCTTGAAAAACATAAGGGACGTTCATATACTGCGTGCCCTGGAATAGATGCATGGCTTGAAGCTTTTGGTGATGATGATGAGATATTTGTTGTAACAATAACTGCAGGAATGTCAGGAACATATAATTCTGCAATGGCAGCGAGGGCAGTATATCTGGAGGAACATCCACAGGCTAAAGTCAGGGTAATAGATTCTAAAAGCACTGGTCCACAGATGCGTATTATACTGGAGCAATTGCAGCAAATGATTGAAGAAGGAAAGAAATTTGAAGAGATAGATGGAGCAATAGATGCATATATGCAGAAAACAAGACTGTTCTGTTCATTAAAATCATTGCATAATCTTGCACAGAATGGTCGTGTAAGCAAGGTTGTAGCATCGGCTGCGGAGGTTCTTGGCATAAGTGTAATAGGAACAGCAAGCAGTCATGGAACATTGGAAGCAATCGGTAAATGCAGAGGTGATAAAAAGCTTCTTGTAAAACTGCAGGCATTACTTGACGATGCAGGATATGAAGGCGGAAAACTGAGAATATGTCATGTTGAGAATGAAGTTCTTGCAGATAAGATAGCAGATATGATAAAGCAGGCATATGGTGCTACGGATGTGTGTGTATATAAAGCAGGAGGATTATGCAGTTATTATGCTGAGCGAGGCGGAATAATACTCAGCTGTGAAACAAAATAAATACTTTGAATATCAAAATAGTATTGACAAACCAGATTTGTGCTCTTATAATTAGCTCAAATATATTAGTTAAATATATTTAGATAAAATTATTTAAGGAGAACAAAACAATGACATTTGAAAAGGTAAAAGAAATTATTATGGATACTATTAACTGCTCAGAGGATAAGATTACATTAGAAGCGAATTTAAAGGATGATCTTGGAATTGATTCACTTGATTCTATGGAACTTATGATGGCAGTTGAAGATGCTTATGGAATTACTGTTCCAGAAGAAGAACTTCCTAATCTTACATCAGTTAAAGCAATTGTTGAGTATGTTGACAAGAATGCAGCTTAACATAAAGATTTTAAGGAAGATAGTTTGTTATGGATATTAATGATATTTATGGGATTATAGATAAGTTTGATGCAAGTGGATGCAGCGAACTGAATCTGGAGATGAATGGCGTATGCCTTGGACTGAAGAAAACAATGCACGAAGCCATATGTGATGTGCCTGTAAAGAAAGATATTGTTCGCATTAGTACAGAACAGGAACAGAACGTTACAGCTATTCAGGATGTACAGCCACAGTCAGATGAGCATATTAAAGAAATTAAGGCGCCATTGGTTGGAACTTTTTATACAGCAGCAGGTCCTGATGAGGAACCTTTTGTAAAACCAGGGCAGAGCGTTCATGCCGGTGATGTTATTGGAATAATTGAAGCAATGAAGCTGATGAACGAAGTTACAGCAGATTGTGACGGTACGGTTAAGGAAGTGGCAGCAGAGAATGGCACTATGGTTGAGTATGGACAGCCGCTTGTAATCCTTAATTAACGGAGGTAGCAGAAGTGTTTAAGAGAATACTGATAGCAAACCGTGGTGAAATAGCGTTAAGGATAATAAGATGCTGCCGTGAGATGGATGTAGAAACCGTAATTGTATATTCAACGGAAGATAAGAATTCACTTGCAGTTATGGCAGCAGACAAGGCGGTTTGCATTGGACCGGCAAAGGCGGCTGAAAGTTATCTTAATCAGGATGCGATAATAGAAACAGCAATACTGACAGGGTGTGAGGCAGTCCACCCTGGTTATGGTTTTCTGTCCGAAAATGCTGCTTTTGCAAGAAAATGTGAGGAGAACAATCTTATATTTATAGGACCATCGGCGGACATAATAAGCAGCATGGGAGATAAACAGTCGGCAAGGCAGCTTATGATTGAATGCGGGGTTCCGGTTGTACCCGGCTCTGATGGGCTGGTTGCAACAGCAGAGGAAGCAGCACACATTGCAGAAAGAATTGGTTATCCTGTACTTATTAAAGCGTCAGCTGGAGGCGGTGGAAAAGGAATGCGCAAGGCATTCAGCAGAGAAGATATAGAAAATGCATTTGAAACCGCTAAGAGTGAAGCTAAAGCTGCATTTGGCAACGATGATATGTACATAGAGAAGCTGATAATCAATCCACGGCATATTGAGATACAGATTCTTGCAGATAAATATGGCAATACAATATATCTTGGAGAACGTGACTGTTCAATCCAGCGTAATAATCAGAAGCTTTTAGAGGAAGCTCCGAGTGCAAGATTATGTAAAGATAAGCGGACAGTCATGGGAGAGACTGCAGTAAGAGCTGCCACAGCAGCAGGATATTATAGTGCAGGAACTGTTGAATTCGTTATGAATGAACAGGGTGACTACTATTTTATAGAGATGAACACGAGAATACAGGTTGAACATCCGGTAACTGAGCAGGTTACAGGAATTGACCTTATAAGAGAACAGATAAGAATAGCTGCCGGAATGAAGCTTAATATCACTCAGGAAGAAGCATGTGTCAATGGACATGCAATTGAGTGCAGAATAAATGCGGCTACACCGGGAGTTATTAAATTCTTACATTTTCCAGATGGTTATGGTGTAAGAGTTGAGAGCCATCTTTTTGAAGGTTATGAAGTGAGTCCGTATTATGATTCAATGATTGCCAAGATTATAGTGACTGGAAGCAGCAGACTTGAGGCGGTAAGACGATTAAGAAGAGCTCTTGAGGAACTGATAATTGAAGGAGTTAAGACTAACAGAGAGTTCATGCATCTTCTTACATATCATAAGGATTTTATAAGAGGAAATTACAATACAGGTTTCTGGGAGAAGAATCATACCGAAATTGAAAAGTGGCTTAAGGAAGGAATTACAGTTAAATGAATATCAATGACATTTTCTTAAAGCGTAAGAAAAGGTGGGGTACTATCAACAGATTAAGGGATAGTGAGGAACAGGCAGACGGAAGCCTTACACCATCAAGAAGAATTGCACTTATAAGTGATGACAAAAGTTTCAGGGAATTGTATGCACAGGTTAAGACAGGCAATCCAAACAGTTTTCCGGGATATGAGAAAAAGGTTGAAGCAAACAGATTAAAGACAGGCCAGCAGGATGCAGTAGTTACTGGAACATGCCGAATTGGCGGAGTCAAAACAGCTGTTGCAGTTATGGATAAAAGATTTCTTATGGGAAGCATGGGAATTGCGGTAGGTGAAAAGATTACAAGACTCACAGAATATGCAATGAAAAGAAAACTGCCACTTATAATATTCGCTGCAAGCGGTGGAGCGAGAATGCAGGAAGGTCTTTTCTCGCTTATGCAGATGGCAAAGACAACAGCGGCAATTGAAAAGTTCAAGGATGCTGGTGGATTATTTATATCATATCTCACTAATCCGACAACAGGTGGTGTGAGCGCAAGCTTTGCAAGTCTTGGTGACATTATAATTGCTGAACCAGGAGCACTTATATGCTTTGCCGGGCCAAGAGTTATTGAACAGACTATCGGACAGAAGCTGCCGGAAGGCTTCCAGCACTCAGAGTTTCTGTTAGAACATGGCATGATAGATATGATAGTTGACAGAAAAGATATGAAGCAGACTTTATCAAAGATATTGAAAATGCATGTGAATACCGGAGGAGAAGCATGAGCAGTGAAAATGTTTTAACACCATATGAGAAAGTCCTTGCAGCCAGAAAAAGTGACCGTCCGGATATTATGAAATACATAGAAGTGCTTTTCGATGATTTTATAGAAATGCATGGTGACAGATACTATAAAGACGATAAAAGCCTTGTTGCAGGAATTGCTTCATTTAATGGAAAAACGGTAACTGTTATTGGAAACCGTAAAGGAAAGAATATAGAAGAGAATATAAGATATAACTTCGGAATGGCGTCACCTGAAGGGTATAGAAAAGCAGTCCGTGTTATGAAACAGGCTGAAAAATTCAGGAGACCTGTCATAACATTTGTTGACACGCCAGGTGCATATCCAGGCATGGAAGCAGAAAGCAACGGACAGAGTAATGCGATTGCGGGAAGTATAGCAGCAATGCTTAAGCTTACAGTACCTGTTATATCTGTAATCACAGGTGAAGGCGGAAGTGGCGGTGCATTGGCACTGGCAGCAGCCGACAGGGTGTATATGCTTGAAAATGCAGTATATTCGATTCTGTCTCCGGAAGGTTTTGCATCAATAATATATAAGGATGCTAAGAAAGCACCACAGGCAAGTGAGATAATGAAGCTTACTGCACAGGAGCTTTTTACTGCCGGACTCGTTGATGGTGTAATTGCAGAAGGAGACAGGTGTTTTTCAGATATAGCAAGAATGTTAGAAAAAGAACTCGGAATTCTTGGCAGGATGAAATCAAAAGAGCTTGTTAATTCAAGATATGACAAATTCAGGAATATAGACAGGGGAGAGATAAAGTGAAAGGCATTCAGATAGTGTCCACAGGGAAAGCACTCCCAGAAGAGATAATTACGAATGATGACTTAAGCCGGATTGTTGATACAAATGATGAATGGATAACAACAAGAACAGGTATTAAGAAAAGATACAGATGTACACAGGAAAATACTACATCACTTGCAGTCAGAGCAGCATATGAAGCGTTAGAAGCATCAGGTGTGGATATTGCAGAAATAGGTGCAGTTATAGTTGCAACTTCAACGGCTGATAATGCATTCCCATCTACTGCAGCAATTGTACAGAAGGAACTCGGATTGGCAGAGAATGTACTTGCATTTGATTTAAGCAGTGCATGTACAGGTTTTCTGCATGCATTAAATGTTGGACAGGCACTGTTTAACAGCACTGATTATAAATACATACTGCTTATTGGCAGCGAGCAGATGTCTAAGATATTAGATTATACAGACCGCTCAACATGCGTGCTTTTTGGAGATGGTGCAGGTGCAGTTCTTATAAAAGCGGCTGACAATATGTATAGACAGATTAATTACACAAGAGGCGATACTGATGTACTTGTATGCAGAGGTATAGGTGCACAGGATGCATATGTAAAGATGAATGGAAATGCGGTGTTCCGTTTTGCAGTTGATGTTCTTAAACAGGGAATTGATGAAATATTGAAAAAATCGGACATGACACTTGATGACATAGATTATATTGTGTGCCATCAGGCTAATGAAAGAATTATCAATCATGTAAAGAAGAAATATCCGGGACATGAAGATAAGTTCTATATAAATATAGCGGAATATGGTAATACATCTGCGGCAAGTATCCCAATAGCACTAGATGAGTTAGCACAAAGCGGATGCTTTGACAAGGGCAGAAAGCTGATTCTTGCGGGCTTTGGGGCGGGGCTTAGCTGGAGCAGTGCTTTGATAGAGACATAATAAGGAGCAGCATAATGAGATTAGATAAGATGTTAGGAATAAAATATCCGTTTATACAGGGCGGAATGGCTAATATTGCAACAGGAGAATTTGCAGCTGCAGTTAGTAATGCAGGCGGACTGGGGCTTATTGGAGCTGGTGGAATGAACACGGATATGCTTCGTGAAAACATAAGAAAATGCAGAACACTTACGGATAAACCATTTGGTGTGAATCTTATGCTTATGAATCCGGAAGCTGATGCAATGGCAGAACTGCTTGTGGAAGAAAATGTAAAGATTGTAACAACAGGAGCAGGAAGTCCGGCTAAATATATGGAAAAATGGAAGGCTAACGGAATGATGGTTATACCAGTTGTTTCAAGTGCAGCACTTGCAATAAGAATGGAGCGCTTCGGAGCTGATGCAGTAGTTGCAGAGGGAACAGAAAGTGGTGGTCATGTCGGCGAGATGACAACTATGACGCTTGTCCCAAAGGTAGTTGACAGTGTGAATATTCCGGTTATTGCAGCTGGAGGAATTGCAGATGGCAGACAGCTTGCAGCAGCATTTGCACTTGGTGCGGCAGGTGTACAGATGGGAACTTGTCTTCTGGCAAGTACAGAGTGTCCTATACATGATAATTATAAGCAGGCAATACTTAAAGCAAAGGATAATGACACGATAGTTACAGGAAGAATTGCTGGTACTCCTGTGCGTGTTCTTAAAAATGAGATGTCACGCGAGTATGTAAAGCAGGAGAAGGCAGGTGCTGATAAGATGGAACTTGAGAAATATACATTAGGTTCTCTTCGTAAGGCAGTGTTTGACGGTGACACAATGAATGGCTCACTGATGGCAGGTCAGGTTGCAGGCCAGATTGATAAGATACAGCCAATTGAGAAAATATTTGAACAAATATATGAAGAATATGAGGCTGTGCGAAAGGAATTGTATGCAGATTAAGGACAAAGTGCTTGATGTTCCGGTAATTCAGGGCGGTATGGGTGTCGGAGTTTCGCTTTCATCCCTTGCAGGTGCAGTTGCAGCAAGCGGGGCATGTGGAGTCATCAGTTCTGTTAATGCAGGTTATGATGAACAGGATTTTGAGAGCAGCCCATATAAGGCTAATCTAAGGGCACTTGATTACCATATTAAGAGGGCTAAGCAGATTGCAGCAAAAAGTGCAAAGAAGGGACTTGTAGCTGTAAATATTATGACGGCGGTTTCTCATTATGATGAAAGCTGTAAGACCGCAGTTTCAGCAGGGGCAGATATTATTATCTCAGGTGCCGGACTTCCTCTTAATCTGCCACAGTTTACTAAGGGAACACACACACTGGCAGCACCAATTGTTTCAAGTGGCAGGGCTGCCAGGATAATTATGAAAACTTATAAGAAGCATTATGATGTGTATCCGGATATGTTCATTATTGAAGGCAGCATGGCAGGAGGACATTTAGGCTTTGATGCAGATGATATTACACAGGGAAAAACGCAGAGTAACGATGAAATATTGTCAGATGTACTTGCTGTAATAGAAGAGTCGGGGGCGGATATCCCGGTTTTTGTCGCTGGTGGAGTGTTTGATGGCAAAGATATGGCACATTATGTAAATGAAGGTGCTGCAGGTGTACAGATTGCGACAAGATTCATTGCTACCAATGAATGTGATGCTTCAGATACATTTAAACAGGCTATTGTTAATGCAAAGAGAGAAGACATCCGTATTATTAAAAGTCCTGTTGGAATGCCGGCACGTGCAATTAACAGCCCACTGCTTGAAAGGCTTGATGCAGGAGAAACCTTTGCCGCAAGAAAATGTAATGGTTGTCTTACAGCATGTAAGAAGGATGACAGTATACCATATTGCATAAGCAGGGCGCTTATAGCAGCAGTTAAGGGCGACTGGGATAATGGACTGTTTTTTGCAGGAAGTAATGCAGACAGAGTTGACCGGATAATGAGCGTACAGGAACTTATTAATGAGATTATGACAGATTATAGATTGAATAAATCGGACATATAAGCTTTGGTTGAGCAAATCTGACATTGATTTGGAAAGGATAGGGAATGACTGAGAGAAGAAAAGCACTTATTACAGGTGCAAGCAGGGGAATAGGAAGGGCTATATGCGTTAAGCTTGCAAGTGAGGGAACGGATATTGTATTCAGCTACCGTTCAGGTGATGAGGCTGCCAGTGAAACAGTTAATTTATGCAGAGAGTATGGAATTGAAATCCATGCAATTAAGGCAGATGTGAGTGATTCAGAGGAATGTGAGCGTTTAATTAAGGAAGCCGTGGATTTACTTGGCGGAAGAATTGATATTCTTGTTAATAATGCAGGAATTACTAAGGACAATCTTATTGGACGTATGAAGGATGAGGATTTCGATGCAGTTATAGATGTGAATCTAAAGGGTACATTTTATATGATGCGTGGGGTCTCAAGACTTATGTTAAGACAGAGAGCAGGAAGAATTATTAATATGAGTTCTGTAGTTGGCGTTATGGGCAATGCAGGGCAGGTTAATTATTCTGCAAGTAAAGCAGGTGTTATTGGTATGACGAAGTCGCTTGCAAGAGAGCTTGCGTCAAGACATATAACTGTAAATGCGGTTGCACCGGGAATGATTGAAACTGATATGACTGGAGCAATGTCAGATGCTGTTAAAGAAAAAGTGGTGGAGAATATACCTTTTAAAGAGATGGGAAAGCCGGAAGATATTGCAGAAACAGTAGCATTTCTTGCGGGTGACGGAGCACGATACATAACCGGACAGGTACTTTGTGTAGACGGAGGAATGGCAATATGAGAAGAGTTGTAATAACAGGTATGGGAGCAGTTACTCCTGTCGGAAACAATGTTAATGATATGTGGGAAGCTGTAAAGGCTGGTAAATGTGGTATTGGTAAGATAACACATTTTAATACAGAAAACAGTGCAGTCAAGCTTGCTGGTGAAGTAAAAGGCTTTGATGCAGAGAGTATTGTTGATAAAGCAGAATTAAGGAAAATGGACGATTTCACGATATATGCACTTGCTGCTGCAGATGAAGCAGTGAAGGATTCAGCTATAGATTTTGGCAAAGAAGACACATTAAGATGTGGTGTTATATTATCAAGTGGAATTGGTGGACTTACAACTATACAGAGAGAATGCTTAAGAGGCGAAAGTAAAGGATATGACAGAGTTTCGCCACATTTTGTGCCAATGTCGATAACTAATATGGCGGCAGGACATGTTGCAATCAGATTCGGACTACATGGAATGTGTACATGTGTTGTTACTGCATGTGCCAGTGGAACCAATGCTGTTGGAGATGCATTAAGACAGATCAGGGATGGATATCAGGATGTGATTGTGTGCGGAGGTGCAGAAAGCTGTATAACTGATTTTGGAATTGGTGGTTTTACATCAATGCATGCATTAAGCAAAGCAGAAGATGTAAACAGGGCTTCTATTCCGTTTGATAAAGAAAGAAGCGGATTTGTTATGGGAGAAGGAGCAGGTGTGCTTATTCTTGAAGAGTATGAACATGCACTGAAAAGAGGCGCTAAGATATACTGTGAAATTGCAGGATATGGTTCAACATGTGATGCAAACCACGTTACAGCCCCTCTCGAAGACGGAAGCATGGCGGCACAGGCAATGACTGAGGCTGTTAAGGATGCAGGAATAAAACCAGAGAATATTGATTATATTAATGCACATGGAACAAGTACAAAGCTTAATGATAAGGGCGAGACTAACGCGATAAAGAAGGCATTTGGAGAACATGCGTACAAGCTTGCGGTAAGCTCAACAAAGTCGATGACAGGACATATGTTAGGTGCAAGTGGTGCTGTTGAGGCAATTATATCGGCACTTGCTGTAAAGAATGATATAATTCCACCAACCATTAATTATCAGGTGCCGGATGATGACTGTGATCTTGATATCGTTCCAAATAAGGCAAGAGAGTCAAGAGTTGATTATGCTATGTCTAATTCACTTGGCTTTGGTGGACATAATGCGTCCATCGTGCTTAGAAAGGTGGTGTAATCATGCAGCTTAATTCAGATGAAATACAGCAGATTCTGCCACACAGATATCCATTTCTATTAGTAGACAGGATAACAGAGTGTGAGCCTGGAAAGAAGGCTTGTGGTATTAAATGCGTATCTGCCAATGAAATGCATTTTGTAGGACATTTTCCACAGAAGAAGGTAATGCCGGGAGTACTTATTATTGAGGCACTGGCGCAGACTGGAGCAGTTGCTTTATTGTCGGAAGAAAAGAATAAGGGACATATAGCACTTTTTGCAGGAATTAAAAATGCTAAGTTTAAGGCTCAGGTCACACCTGGGGATGTGCTTGAAATGTCATGCGAGATTATAGCAAGAAAAGGTCCTGTGGGAGTAGGAAAGGCAGAAGCTTATGTTGACGGAAAACTTGCAGTGTCAGCTGAACTTACATTTGCAATAGAATAGAGCTATTGTTATAATAATAAACAATTAAAAAAGCTTTGGAGGTAAAGTAAGGTGCTGCAGGATTCTTTTAGTAAGGTATATACGAAGTTTAAGATGCATTTTTATCAGAAAATGTTTGAAAAGCTACAGGAGAGGGAGACATCTCTTACAACTGTAGAAACTTTCTGCATGGAGATAATATATGCACTTGATAAACCTACTGTGGCACAGTTTGCTGATATGGCAAATATATCATCTCCTAACGCGGCGTATAAGATTAATAACCTTGTTAAGAAGGGATACTTAAAGAAAGTACAGTCTGAGGAAGACAAGAGAGAGTATCATCTCGAGGTAACACAGAAGTATATAGATTATTATAATATCAGCAATACATATCTTAAGACTGTGATGGGCAGGATTGAAGACAGATTTTCTAAAGAAGAGTTAGAGACAATGGAACGTATGCTTAATGTAATAAGTGCAGAGCTTATGCCAGAGATAAAGTATTAGATTTTTACTTGACTTTGCTATTAACATGTTATATATTTCAGAAGATGAAATATATAACATGTTTTTGCGTGTATGAAAAGGAGGATAAGAGAGCTGTGGATTTAGCGCTTATTACTGCGAAGCAGGTATTTGAATTATTCATACTTATATTGAGTGGAGTTGTTATAGGAAAGATTAAGATGGTTAATGAAGAGGGCAAGGGTATGCTTTCTAACCTTCTTATATATTTCGTTGTTCCATTCATGATTATTAATTCTTACATGTCAGGATATAATGCCGAGATTCTTAAGAATATGGGCAGAATGCTTTTTTACAGCATACTTACTATATGTATAGGAATGGCTTTATCGATTGGCATAACATTTTTGATGAAAAATGAAGTGCGCGGTATTATAAGATTTGCAACTACATTTTCTAATGCGGCTTATATGGGATTTCCACTTATTCAGGCGATGTACGGTTCAGAAGGTGTACTGTATGCGAGCGTATATGTTACAGTGTTTAATATTCTTTTATGGACTGTCGGAATTGTGTATGTTTCAGAGAGTATGAGTTTCAAGGAATTGTTAAAAAAGATTGTTACATGCCCACCAATTATATCGGTTGCTATCGGTCTTGTTATATTCCTCGCAAGAATTCCGGTTGCGGATGTTTTAAAGGATACATTTAACGTTGTCGGGGGCATGAATACTCCATTGTCTATGATAATAACAGGAATTACTATTTCACAGTTCCCATTATTGAGTATCTTAAAGGATAAAAGAGTGTATTTTACAGTTATTCTCAGGATGTTTATTATACCGGTAATCTGTACTTTGGTTATGTATCTGATACATGCCCGTGGAATGGTTGCTGTTATTACAATTATACTTGAGGCATGCCCGTGTGCAGCTATTACAACACTTTTTGCAATTAAGTTCGGTCACGACCAGAAGCTCGCAGTTGGTGCAGTTACTTTGTCTACATTGATTAGCATAATTACGCTTCCTTGTCTTGCATTGCTTGCAGGAGAGATTATAATGTAATAAAAAGCATTATCAGGGGGAATAATGAGCGGAGGCAATGCAGATAAAAGAAGATTAAATAGAATAGAAGTGATAACATCAGTTACAGCAGTTGTTGTGCTGTATGTAATACTTGAAAGTTTCGGGGTTACATGCCCTATAAAATACATAACGGGAATATCGTGTGCAGGCTGCGGAATGTCGAGAGCATGGATAGCTTTACTGCATTTTAATATACATGAAGCGTTCATGTATCATCCACTGTTTTTCCTGCCGCCAGTTGTTGTGATATTTATGCTTCTTAAATCTAAAATAAATATTAAATTTTATAAAATTTTTATGTTTACAATGGCAGGTGCATTTGTTATAGTTTACTTGTATAGAATGTTTATTGGAACTGGAGATATTGTGGTTTTTGAACCTCAGAACAATATCCTATTCCGTATCATTCGGAAACTAAATCTATGAAGGGGAGGGAATTAATATGTTTTGTACAAAATGTGGAAAACAGATTCCAGATTCAACAAAGTTCTGCCCATATTGTGGAGCAAATTGTTCGCCAGAGCAGGATATTGCAAGTCAGGCAAGTCAGGTATTCAACAAGGCTGAGCAGGAACTTGGAAGTGCTTTTAATGAGGTAAAGCAGAGCTTTACAGGCAGCAATAATCAGAATAATAATCAGGGTTACAATGCTAATCAGAATTACAGCAATGGTTATAATAATGGCACAATTCCACCATACTCAGGTACAAGATTAAAGGATGACAGAGGTCTTGCCTCATACATAATTCTTTCAATTATCACATGTGGAATATACAGCTATTATTTCATTTACAAGATGGCACATGATGTTAATATTGCATGTGATGGAGATGGAGAGAATACATCAGGGCTTGTTGCATTTGTTCTTTTATCACTCATAACATGTGGTATATATGCATGGTTCTGGTACTATAATCTTGGTAACAGACTTGCAGCTAACGGACCTCGTTATGGACTTTCAATCCAGGAGAATGGTACAACTGTTCTTTTATGGCAGATATTTGGTGCTTTTATCTGTGGAATTGGACCATTTGTTGCAATGCATATTCTTATCAAGAATTCTAATAAGATATGTAATGCTTATAACAGAGCACAAGGCTTAATGTAATGTGTTAATAATTAAAAAGATAATCCTGCTTTCAGGTGGTTTGGGCTGCCTGAGAGCAGGATTTTTTATTTCGCAATTGATAAAAGTTATAAAAGGTTATATAATAAATAAAAAGTTATAAAAACTTATATAAAGTTATAAAACAAACAAAAAGTTATAAAAGGTTATATAAACTTATATAGGAGGCTGCGCATGAATAATCCGTTTACATTATCATTTGGGAAAAAACCAGTGCAGTATATTTCGAGAATTGCACAGACAGAAAGAATAATTGGAGATTTTACAGCGGAAGAATCACCTAATCAGATATATATGATAACAGGAGTAAGAGGTTCAGGAAAAACTGTAATGATGACTAACATTGCGTCAGAGATACGGAAACGGTCAGATGAATGGATAGTAGTTGAACTTAATCCTAACCGTGATCTTTTACAGAGTCTGGCAGCAAAGATATATGCAATTCCAGAAATGCATGCAGTATTTGTTAAAGCAAAGCTTGACTTTTCAGTATTTGGACTGGGGGTAACAGTAGAGAATGCTGTTCCTGTTACTGATATTGAAAATGTTATTGAGATAATGCTTTCTCACATAAAACGTCTGGGGAAAAGGCTTCTTATAACAATTGATGAGGTTATTAATTCAGAGAATATTAAAATATTTGCAAGTTCATTTCAGATATTTTTAAGAGAAGAATATCCTATATATCTTTTGATGACAGGATTGTATGAGAATATATATGATTTACAGAATGAAAAGTCACTTACATTTTTATACAGAGCACCTAAGATTATATTAGAGCCGCTTAATTATACAGCTATTAAAAGCCATTACATGAGAATATTTGATATAAATGATGAAATGGCTGACAAGATGACACTTCTTACAAGAGGATATCCATTTGCGTTTCAGGTGCTTGGATATCTTTACTGGGATAATAGAGAAGATCATACACTTGAAGATATTATGCCAGAGTATGATCAGTATTTAGATGAATATGTATACAGTAAGATATGGGCAGAGTTATCACCTAAAGATAAGGAAATACTTAGCGTTATATCTGAGAGCGGTTATCAGTCAGTAAAAGATATTCGTGAAAAGCTTGACATGAAGCCGGAATTATTCTCTGTGTACCGTGACCGTTTGAAGCGAAAGGGTGTTATAGATACAAGACAGTATGGAAAAATAGCAATGGCACTGCCAAGATTTGAAGAATATGTAAAAAACAGATTATATTAATAACACCTTATTTCCTGAATTCCCTCGGAGAAACACCATATTTTTCTTTGAATTTTCTATTAAAGTAAGATATATTATCAAAACCACAATCCGAAGCCACTATAATAACCGGCTGGGTTGTGGTTTTTAATATTCTTGCAGCAATAATAAGCCGGTAGTCGTTTAAGTAAGTGATAAAAGATGTTCCGGTGCAGTTCTTAAAAAACTTCATAAAATGCGACTGGCTGAAATGACACCACTGTGCAATCTCTTCAATCGATATTGTATGAGCGAAGTTCTTTTCAATATAATTAAGTACCAGTTTCAGCTTATCCATCTTATCATCAGACAAGTGTGCAGACATATCTGTATGGGTGTAAAAATGTGCATTAAGTTCAAAGAAGAAATTAAAAAGACATGCACGGATTTTCAGCCTGTACCCGTCAGGGAAATACTTGCATATATTATCAGCTTCATCAATATAATGAATTAAATCAGAATAGTGTGGCACAGTTTTACTGATAACAGGAGGGCAATACCCCTTAAAGCCGGAAATTCCGTTAAAAAAGCTCACGGTATCATAATCACACTGCCTGCTAACAAGCATATCAAGATTAAAAAGAATATTTTCGTATTCGCATGAATCACTCTCGTTCTGGATAATAGAATGGATATGTCCGGGCATGACAACAACAATATCCCCTGCATTTACAACAGAATAATCAAGGTCAACGCTTACGATCATGCATCCCTTCTTGATGTATATAAGCTCCATTTCATTATGCCAGTGCAGCGGAACTTCTGTAAAATCAAGCGGGATGGAACATGGGTAAGTATTATATAAAAAATCTGAATCGAAATGAGACTTGGTTTCTTTCAGTGGTCCGTAATCTGTTATATTCATAAGGTTCTCCTTAAATATGATAGAATAGTACAAGTTTATCCCATTATAAAGCAAGAGAAATTTTCCAGCAACCCTATAATAAAATATAAATACAAGAATGGAGGGCAACGATATGCTTAACACTATATGTTTGGAAGAATATGGAAAAGACTTGCACTTATGCAGCAACGAGGAGTGCTTTCATGCACTTATGAAGCTGGTTGCACAAAAGGGACGTGATAGAATAGTGAAAGACAATGGCAGAAAGGTATACTACATTTCTGCAGAGTTCCTTATAGGAAAGCTTTTATCCAATAATCTTATTAATTTAGGTATCTATGATGAAGTTAAGGAAGAACTTACACAGGCAGGAAAGAATCTTTCAGATATTGAAGAACTGGAAGTAGAGCCGTCACTTGGTAATGGCGGACTTGGAAGACTTGCAGCATGCTTTCTTGATTCGATTGCTAACCTTGGCCTTAATGGTGACGGAATCGGACTTAATTATCATCTTGGACTTTTTAAGCAGGTGTTTGAGAATGGAAAGCAGAAGGAAGTGCCTAATCCATGGATTGGCAAGGACAGCTGGCTTGTTCCGACAGATGTGACATACACTATCAATTTCGGTAAAATCAGTGTAGTTTCAAGAATGTATGATATCAATGTGTACGGAGAAAAGAGAACGAATAAGCTTCATCTGTTTGATGTGGAGACAGTTGATGAGAGCATCGTAAAAGGTGACAGCATAGACTTTGATAAGTCAGATATTGCCAAGAACCTTACACTGTTTCTTTATCCTGATGACAGTGACGAGCAGGGAAGGCTTCTTAGAATCTATCAGCAGTATTTCATGGTAAGCAATGGAGCAAGGCTTATATTAGATGAGTGCAGGGAAAAATGTATTAACACTGGAAAAACATTTAAGAATCTGCCAGACCTTGCAGTAATCCAGATTAACGATACGCATCCGACAATGGTAATCCCGGAGCTTATAAGACTTCTTACAGAAAATGGAGATATAGATGGAAGTCCGATAACAATGGATGAAGCAATTGATATTGTATCAAAAAGCTGTGCGTATACTAATCACACAATCCTTGCCGAAGCCCTTGAAAAATGGCCTGTGGATTATCTTAACAGGGTTGTGCCACAGCTTATGCCGATTATAAAAGAGCTTGACAGAAGAGTGCGTGAGAAGTACACAGATAAATCAGTGTATATAATTGACGATAATAATCTCGTTCACATGGCACACATCGATATTCATTATGGAATGAGCGTCAACGGAGTAGCAAAGCTTCATACTGAGATATTAGAGAATACAGAGCTTAATAATTTCTATAGGATATATCCAGAGAAGTTCAATAACAAAACTAACGGAATTACATTCAGAAGATGGCTTATCCACTGTAATAACGGACTTGCAAAATACATTGAGACACTCATTGGAAGTGAATACAGGCATGACGCAGAGAAGTTAAAAGACCTTTTAAAGTTTGCCGGTGATAAAAATGTTTATGATAATCTTCTTGAGATTAAGACAGACAACAAGAGAAATCTTGCAGAATACCTTAAGCAGACACAGGGAATAGAGATTAATCCACAGTCAATATTCGATATACAGATAAAGCGTCTGCATGAATATAAAAGACAGCAGATGAACGCACTGTATATAATATATAAATATTTTGACATCAAGGCAGGCAATATTCCAAAGACTCCTGTGACAGTAATATTTGGCGCAAAGGCTGCACCTGCATATACAATTGCGAAGGATATAATTCATCTGATACTTACATTGAGTAAGGTTATTGAAGCTGATAAAGATGTAAGTCCATATCTTAAGGTAGTTCTTGTCCAGAATTATAATGTAACACTGGCAGAGAAGCTGATTCCTGCATGTGATATATCAGAGCAGATATCACTTGCATCTAAAGAAGCGTCAGGAACAGGCAACATGAAATTCATGCTCAATGGTGCTGTGACATTAGGAACAATGGATGGTGCTAATGTTGAGATTGCAGAGCTTGTAGGTAAAGATAATATATATACATTTGGCGCAACAAGTGATGAAGTTATTGCACATTATGAAAAATGTGACTATAACGCAAAGAAGCTTTATGAGACAGATGCTCTTATAAAAAAATGTGTAGATTTTATAATATCGGATGTTATGCTTCAGGCAGGTGATTCACATAGTCTTAACAGACTGTATAATGAGATTGTAGGAAAAGACTGGTTTATGGCATTGCTTGACTTACGAAGCTATATAGAAACCAAAGAAAAGGCTCTCACAGATTACGATGACAGATATGCGTGGGCTGAAAAAATGCTCGTTAATATTGCAAATGCCGGATTTTTCTCATCAGACAGAACAATTCAACAGTACAATGAAGATATATGGCATCTTTAATATAACTAAATAAGTTGATAATAACTGCCCCGGAAGCTATAATCATTATAAGAGCGAAAGTTCGTGAATGAGGAAAGTTTCGGGGTAGATTTATGTATAATATACTTATAGTGGATGATGAAAAGATTGAAAGAAGCGGAATAAGAATGCTTCTTAAGAGAATGGGAATTGAACTTGGAGTATTTGAGGCGTGCAACGGAAAGCAGGCACTGGAATATCTGACATCTGACAAGAATACAGGAATGGGACATATAGATATACTGCTTACAGATGTTAAGATGCCGTTTATGGACGGAATAGAGCTTATTAAGAATGTGATGCACAACGACATCAGTTTAAAGACAATTATATTCTCAGGCTATAACGAGTTTGAATATGCCAAGCTGGCAGTTAAATTAGGTGTTAAAGATTATATATTAAAGCCGGTTGATCCGTCAGAATTCAGTTCAACAATTACAGGAGTTATAACAGAACTTGACGAGGAACACAAGAAGGATGAGGACTATAACAGGCAGGCTAACTTTATAAAACAGTACTATATGTATACGCTGCTCAACTCCGGTGATGCATCAGGAATACTTGATAATGGGGATTTTCTGGCAGGATACAACAGACTTGCACTTATAGAATTTAATACTGATTTCTTTGGAAAATATGATACAGGTGAAGATATATTTAAAGAGGTAACCGGGGAACTGGATTATCAGTATCTTAATCTTAACCCATTACAGTCAGTTATCATATTTTCTGATAAATCATTCACAGCAGATGGTAATATTGATAAGAACATTGAAGAAATGTTTACAAATATTCATGACTACATATATAGAAAGACAGGACAGTTTATGTATATTGCTGTGTCCGGTTTATTCAATGATTATCATGAACTTCCACAGGTAATGGATGCAGTTGATACACTGATGAATAATAAGTTTTATGAGACAGGAAGATACATTTTTTCTGATAATGTCAGTGAAGATACACCTGTGCTTGTACAGATTGATGACGATGCACTTATGAAGCAGATGAAGCAGGATATCAAGATGAAGGATATCACATTTTTAAGAATACATTTTGATGCACTGTGTAAGAAATACAGGGGGCAGTCGAACTTCTCACATATATACATCAAGTTCGTATTTTCCAATCTGTTAAAAGATTTCTATGACAATATTCCGGGTGCTGATGAGGCGGAATTTGGAAGGGAGATTGACAGACTGTATAAGTCAGAGGATTTCTCATGCATTATGGATATAGTGAATAACAATATTGATTTGTTGGAGAAGAGTTTTGGGAAAGAGCCGGCCACGTCACACCGGGAGATTGAGACAGTAAAGAACTATATACATAGCCATTATGGTGAGGAGATTGGCGCACAGCAGCTTGCGGATATGGTTTATCTTGCACCAAGCTATTTAAGTTCACTTTTTAAGAAAGAAACAGGACAGAATCTGAGCAAATATATTAAACAGTACAGAATGGAGAAGGCTAAGGAACTGCTTACCGGTACGAACATGAAGATTGTGAATATAAGTGAGCAGGTGGGTTATCCAAATGTTTCATATTTTGTACAGAGCTTCAGGGAGTACTTTGGTGTAAGTCCTCAGAAATTCAGAGATCAGGGAGAATTGAGTTGAAAAAGATTAAGCAGAGAATCAATGATATAAGGTTGCAGAACAAGCTTGTCATCATATATGTAGTAACCGGACTTATTCCCCTGATTGTACTTTTTGTTTTTGCCTACTGTCAGATGAGAAATATTCTTATGGACAGAGACTTAAAGAGCATCAAAGGGGCATTGGAGCAGTCTGTTGCAACAGTGGATGGGCAGATAGAGGTGTATGATAATCTGTCTAATTATATAACATTTAATGATACGCTGTCGGGAGTGCTTTCATACGATTACAAAAGCACATATGAGATGTATAACCAGATTGTCACTACATTTGACCCTATGCTTTCATCATTAAAGTATTTTCACAATGATATTAACAGGGTAACAATATATGTGGATAAAGCTATTAAACATGACACAACTATAGCACCAATAGAAGAGATAAAAGACAGACCTTTTTATAATTCTGCTACAGAAAGCACGAAGATACAGTGGTTTGTTGATGAAGACAGCAGGACACTTGTTTCAGCACGAAAAATGTCAACACTTGACCAGCTTGGGATTCTTGGAATTATGTACATAGATGTTGATTATGACAGCATGATGAGTTCATTTACAGGTGGGCTTGAGCAGAACTGCGGAATGGTGGTGCTTGATGCTGATGGAAGAGTTATATGCAGCAGTGATACATTTGAAAAAAATAACACCAGATACAGATTAAACAGTAAGAAGCTGCTTTCATTAATCGACGGGGCAGAATGGGATAATGATACATGTGGAAATACAGAAGGTTACTCGGTAGTAAAGAAGGAAAGTTCTGTTACCGGATGGACAGTATATGTCTATGAGCCGAGAAAACTTGTGCTCAGGTCAGCTAATTCAATGATTACAATGATTGTAGTTGCATTTGTGGTAGCAGTTGCAGGTGCCGCTGCGGCGAGTATATTTACAACAGGCTTCATTACAAGAAGAATTAATAAATTAAAAAACAGTATGGCAAAGGTTGAAAATGGAGATTTTGATGCGGTAATTAATACACAGGACAAAGATGAAATAGGTGACCTTATCCATAGCTTTAACAGCATGACAACCCAGATTAAGAATCTTATTACCCAGGTATATGAAGGACGTATAAGCCAGAAAGAATCAGAGATGCGGGCATTAAGGGCACAGATTAATCCACATTTTCTCTATAATTCATTGTCACTTATCAACTGGAAAGCGATAGAATATGAGCAGGAAGATATAAGCGAAATAACACTTGCATTGTCTAACTACTACCGTACATCGCTTAATAAGGGAAAGAATATACTAAGCTTTGAGCAGGAATTAAGCAACATGCAGTCGTATCTTAAGATTCAGCAGATAATGCATGACAACTCATTTGATGTGGTGATAAATGTATCAGAGGAAGTTATGCCATGCGAATCTTTAAACCTTATACTCCAGCCATTGGTAGAAAATGCAATAGACCATGGCATAGATCTGCTGACAGACAGGAAAGGCATAATAACCGTAGAGGCCAGGATGCAGACGGATGAAGAAGGTAAAAAGCTTGTATGTGTAACCGTGTCTGATAACGGTGTAGGAATGGACAAAGAAACCGCCCAAAACTTCTTAACAGTCCAGTCAAAAGTGTATGGCGCAAGAAATGTTAACGACAGAATAAGACTTTATTACGGCGAAAGCTATCATCTGGAAGTGCAGAGCATACCTGATGAGGGAACAACAATAACAATAAAATTCCCGGCAAAACCATACAACACAAAAAACTGATATGTTTCTAAAATATCTTATATTTTAATATTAATCCCTCCTTAATATAATTAGATTATCAAAAGAGGACAGTAATCAAAGCTGTCTCGGATAATTATTAAGGAGGGTTTTTTATGAAGTTTAAGAGATTAGCAGCTGCAGTGATGGCAGCAACAATGTGTGGGTCACTTTTTGTAGGTTGTGGCAATGCTAAAAAGGATGACACAGCAGCAGGTGAGGAAAAAATCACAGCTACAATCAAGGTATGGGGCTGTGCAGAAGATCAGGCAGATGAGAACGGCAAATGGCTGCAGACAATGTGTGACCAGTTCAATTCAGAGCATCCTGACTGGGATTTAACATTTGAATACGGTGTATGCTCAGAGCAGGACGCAGGAAAGATAGTTCCACAGGATCCGGAGAATTCAGGAGATGTATACTTCTTTGCTAACGACCAGCTTCAGACACTTGTTGATGCTAATGCTATTGCAAAGCTTGGTGGAGAGACAGCAGATTATGTTAAGAAAACTAACTCAGATGCAATTGTGGATTCAGTATCAGTAGATGGAGCTGTATACGGAGTACCATTCACAACTAACACATGGTTTATGTACTATGACAAGAGCAAATTCACAGACAGTGATGTAAAGAGCCTTGATAAAATGCTTCAGAAGGATAAGGTAGCTTTCAATATTACAGAGGGCTGGTATATGTCATCATTCTTCCTTGCTAATGGATGTACATATTTTGGAAAAGACGGAAAAGATAATTCAGCAGGTGTTGATATCTCAGGAGATAAGGGAACACAGGCAACACAGGCAATGGTTTCACTTGTAAATAATCCTAACTTTGTTAATGACCTTCAGGGCGTTGGTATCGCTGGTTTAAGAGATGGTTCAGTTGGAGCTTACTTCTCAGGATCATGGGATTATAAGAGTGTTAAAGAGATTCTTGGAGACAAATTTGGAGCAGTTTCACTTCCTACAGTAAAGATTGGTGGAAAAGACAAGCAGATGTTAGCATTTGCAGGTTCTAAGGCAATCGCAGTTAATCCTAACTGCAAGTATCAGCAGGTAGCAGTTGCACTTGCAAAGTATCTTGGAAGCAAGGATGCACAGAAGAAGCACTATGAATTAAGAGGTGTTATTCCTTGTAATACAGAGCTTCTTGCAACTGATGAAGTAAAGAAGGATGCACTTGTAACAGCACAGAATGATACATTTAACAAGACATCAGTAATCCAGCCAACAGTAACAGGCATGAATGATTACTGGACACCTGCACAGAACTTTGCTAAGGCAATTGTAAATGGTGAAATAACAGCAGATAATGCAGCAGCTAAGACACAGGATTTCTATAAGCAGATTAATACATCAATTGCAAAATAATTGATGGCGATTAAATGCTGAAAGGAGTGGCGCATAATGGCAGTTAAGTTCACTGAATCATTTAGAAAAGGAAATATATTTACGAAGTTAAGCATTCTGATTCCAGGACTTGGTAATCTTGTAGGAAAGCAGATTATAAAGGGAATTATGTATATAGCTATAGAAGCGGCCTTTGTATGCTTTATGATTATGAAGGGAATTAACTGCCTTGCGATGCTTCCAGGTCTTGGAAGCAGACCGCAGCAGGAGGTCTGGAATGAGAAGCTTGGAATATATGAGTATGTTGCAGGTGATAATTCACTTCTTATACTTCTGTATGGAATAGCAACAATATTCATGATTATAGCTTACATAATAGTTGCAGCGAGTGCTGTGAAAAGCTCATATAAGCTGGAACTGTTAAAGGAAAAAGGAAGGCATATAAACACATTTGCAGAAGACGTGAAGTCGTTGTTTAATGAGAACCTTCATAAGCTGCTGCTTACACTTCCGGTATCAGGTGTGCTTATATTTACAATACTTCCACTTATTTTCATGATAAGCATGGCATTTACTAATTATAGTAAGGTTAACAATCATCTGGTGCTTTTCGACTGGGTAGGACTTGAGAATTTCAAGCAGATATTCGATTCAGGAAGCATGATAGGACAGTCCTTCTGGTCAGTATTTGGCTGGACTATAGTGTGGGCAGTATTTGCAACATTTCTTAATTACATATTCGGAATACTTGTTGCACTGCTTATCAACAGAAAGGGTACGAAATTCAAGGCTTTCTGGAGATTTATATTTATACTTTCAATCGCAATTCCACAGTTTGTTTCACTTCTTATTGTCAGAAGCATGCTGGCACAGGATGGAATTATAAATGTTGTTTTAAAGAATGCAGGATGGATAACAAAATCACTGCCATTCTTTACAAATGCGACTTGGGCAAGAATCACAGTAATCGTGGTAAATCTGTGGATAGGTATTCCATATACTATTCTGCAGGTTACAGGTATATTACAGAATATACCTATGGAACTGTATGAGGCAGCAGATGTAGATGGAGCTAATGGATTTGTCAAGTTTATTAAGATAACAATGCCATATATGTTATTTGTAACGGCACCATATCTTATCACTACATTTACTGCTAATATTAACAACTTTAACATTGTTTATCTGCTGACTAAGGGTGATCCTGTTATGGCAGGTGCAACAGCAGGAAAGACAGACCTTCTGGTAACATGGCTGTACAAGATGACAATAGATTATCAGTATTATAATCTTGGTGCTGTTATCGGTATTATGACATTCATATTCTTAGCGATTGGTTCACTGCTTGTATACAGAAGAACGAAAGCGTATAAAGATGAGGAGGGATTCCAGTGAAAAAGAAAAAGACTATTAAAAATATACTGGCACATACAGTGCTTACAATATTAGCGATAGTGTGGGTAAGTCCTCTTTTCTGGATACTCCTCACAAGCTTCAGGGCTCAGAAGGGTGCTTATACAAGCTCCTTCTTCCCAAAGCAGTATTCACTTGATAATTATGTAAAGCTTTTTACAGATACAGGAATACTTAATTTTCCACGAATGTTTACCAATACACTGATAATAGCAGTATTCTCGTGTATTATATCTACATTTTTTGTTCTGTCAGTTGCTTACTGTATGTCACGGCTTAAGTTTAAGATGAGAAAAGCAATGATGAATATTGCAATGATACTTGGACTTTTCCCTGCATTTATGGCGATGGTTGCTGTATATTATATACTTAAAGCAGTAGGACTTTCAGAAGGAGCAATGATAAGAGTTGCACTTGTGCTTGTATATTCAGCATCATCAGGAATACAGTTTTACATTGCAAAGGGATTCTTTGATACTATCCCTAAGACAATAGATGAGGCTGCTATGATAGATGGAGCAACGAAGTGGCAGGTATTTACCAAGATAACAATACCTCTCAGTAAACCAATTATAGTGTATACAATACTTACATCATTCATAGCACCTTGGGTAGATTTCATATTTGCAAGAGTAATCTGCAGGGCAAATGCGAAGTATTATACCGTAGCAATCGGCTTGTGGCAGATGCTTGAAAAGGAGTATGTTGATGTATGGTACACAAGATTTGCAGCAGGAGCAGTTCTTATATCAATTCCAATTGCAGCCTTGTTTATGATAATGCAAAGGTGTTATAATGAAAGCATGACAGGTGCAGTGAAGGGTTAGATATATGAATAGATTAAAGCAAACATTAAAAAAAAGTGTGGCATTTGGTGTCACAGGAATAATGCTTATATTAGCCGGGTGTAAAAGCCCGGCTGGTTTTGCGTCTAATGATAATGAAGAATACAATGCGAGAATGGAAGAAGCGAGGACAACGCCATTCGGTGCTTACCCCGAGACTATAGAATATACACTTGGAAAGATGACAAGTGTTAATAATTCCAATATGCCGGAGAATGACACGTATACAGATAATGCGTACACACGCTATATTAAGTCTGTGATTAATGTGCAGAATGTTGATGCATTTGAAGCAAACGACAGCCAGTATGACACTAACGTTTCTATGGCAATCTCAATGGGAAGCCTGCCGGATATCATGGTTGTATCAAGTCAGGATGAGGTTGAACAGTTAGTGGGAGCAGGACTTATAGAGGACCTTACAGAAAGCTACAATAACTGTATAAGTGACAGAATAAGAAAAATGTATGAAAGCTATGGCGATTCACTTAAGGATATGGTTACATACGATGGAAAGATAATGGCACTGCCGGAGACTAATATAACAGATGGACCTAATCTTGTGTGGTTAAGAAAAGACTGGATGGATAAGCTTGGATTGTCAGAGCCACACACTATTGATGATGTTGTTAATATAGTGAAGCATTTTATATCAGAAGACCCTGGAAATAATGGCGAGGATGCGTCCGGAAAACCTAATACAGTGGGGCTTGCAGTGGATACAGATGTGACAGGTGAATGTGGTTACAGCAGTGAATTTCTGCTGGATATAATATTTGCCTGCTTTGGGGCGTATCCAAAGCAGTGGATAATGAATGATGATGGTGAGATTGTATATGGTTCGGTTACAGATGAGGCAAAAGAAGCACTTTCGTATATAAGCGGCCTGTATAATCAGGGTGTTATAGATAATGATTTCCTTCTGAGAACATCAACCAACATATGTGAGCTTATAGAGAATGGTCTGTGTGGCTCGTTTTTCGGACCATGGTGGGCGCCGAACAATCCGCTTGCTAATGCAGTAAGCAGGAATCCGGATGCGAACTGGCAGCCATATTTAATAGCAACGGATTCGGATGGAACAACGAGTTATCACAGCCAGAACCCGTGTTACAAATATGTTGTTGTAAGAAAAGGCTATGAACATCCTGAGATTGCAGCAAAGATGATAAGCGTTATGTTTGATAAAGTAAGATTTGACTGTACAGACTCAGAAGAATTCAAGAATTACTATCAGCTTAATGTTGAACCTACGGCAAGACCTTTATCAATAAATGTTGATTATAATAATGCACTTTCAATATGTTACAGGAATATAGATGCCACAATTTCAGGAAGAAAGAATCCTGACAGTCTGGAACTTCTTGAGCGTTCATTTTATGATGCATGCAGTGAATATATTAAGAATGCTAACAAAACAAGTACGCAATGGGCAGCGTATATGTCAAGAATTAAGGCATGCAGTCTTATTGCACAGGATAATATAAAGGTAGTTGACTCGCTTTATTTTAAGACCACAGACACAATGAAGAGCCATTGGTGGAGACTTAAGGCTAAAGAAAAAGAGGCATATTTAAAGATTATAAGCGGAGAAGAAGATATATCTTACTTCGATACATTTGTAAAAGAATGGAATGAACAGGGCGGTCAGATTATTACATCAGAAGTCAGTGAGAGTATGAAATAATTGGCTGTGAAAATATAGTAATATATGATACAATCTTAATTAATGTAAATATATTAACTATGGAGGTTTTATTTTGAAAGAGAGAGAAAAATTCGGCTCGCGACTCGGCTTTATCTTAGTGTCTGCTGGCTGTGCGGTGGGACTTGGTAATGTGTGGAAATTTCCATACATATGCGGGGAAAATGGTGGTGCGGCATTCGTGCTTATCTATCTTGTATTTCTTGCAATTCTTGGATTTCCTATTATGTGTGCGGAGTTCACAGTAGGACGAGGAAGCGGTAAAGGTGCTGCAAGGGCATTTGAAGAACTGGAGACTAAGGGAAGTAAATGGCATCATTTCAAATGGGTATCGGTAGTAGGAAGCTACGTATTAATGGCTTTCTATACTATGGTTGCAGGATGGATGCTTTATTATGCATGGCGTGAGGCAAGAGGTTCGTTAGCAGGTTTAGAGCCAGATGAGGTTTCAGGAGCATTTGGAACTATGCTTTCACAGCCTGGTACAATGACAATCTGGATGATTGTTGCAGTTTTACTTTCGTTTGGTGTATGTGTATTAGGATTACAGAAGGGCGTTGAGAAGATTACTAAGGTTATGATGTTACTTCTTCTTATCCTTATTGTGGTACTGGCAGTTCATTCACTTGTACTTCCTAATGCATCAGAAGGTGTTAAATTCTATATGGTGCCTAATCTTGATGCTATTAAATCAAGAGGTTTAGGGCCGGTTATATTTGATGCCATGACACATGCATTCTTTACACTTAGTGTAGGCATTGGCGCAATGGAGATATTCGGAAGCTACTTAAAGAAAGACAGAACAATAGGTGGAGAGGCTGTTAATATCATTCTGATTGATACATTTGTTGCTCTTATGGCAGGATTCATAATTATTCCTGCATGCTTTGCATATGGTGTTGCTCCGGGTGCCGGTCCATCACTTTTATTTATAACACTGCCTAACATATTTAATCATATGGCGGGAGGAAGAATATGGGGAACAGCATTCTTTGTATTCATGTCATTTGCAGCATTATCAACTGTAATTGCTGTATTTGAGAACATTATTGCTTTTTATATTGACCTTAAGGGATTTTCAAGGAAAAAGGTTGTTGCAGGTAATGTTATATTCATGATACTGCTTTCACTTCCTGCTGTATTAGGCTTTAACAAGCTTGCAGCTTTCCAGCCTATTGGTCCGGGAAGTTCAATTATGGATCTGGAGGATTTCCTTGTTTCATATAATCTGCTTCCTCTTGGAAGCATGATATTTGTATTATTCTGTACCAAGAAGAACGGCTGGGGCTGGGAAGGCTTCAGAAAAGAAGCTAATGAAGGAAAAGGTCCTAAGCTTCCTGAATGGTTAAGATTCTATATGAGTTATATACTTCCGGCTATTATAGTGGTTGTATACCTTAAGGGTTATTATGATACATTTAAACCAAGGGGAACAGGTTATCTTGTTGGCTGGATGATATTTGCGTGTGTATTGCTTCTTGCAATATTCGGAATTGCTAATTATAAGAAGAAAGATGCGTAATCTATGACTAAGAAAGAACTTGTTTTAGAGGTTATAAGAAGATTAAAGGCAGAATATCCGGATTCGGAGTGCAGTCTTGATTACGATGATGCCTGGAAACTGCTTGTAAGCGTAAGACTTGCGGCACAATGCACTGATGCAAGAGTAAATGTTGTGGTTAAGGGACTGTATGAAAAATATCCTGATATAGCATCACTTGCTGCAGCATCTCCAGAAGAGATTGAAAAGATTATAAGACCTTGCGGTCTTGGAAAAAGCAAGGCAAGGGATATATGTGCATGTATGCGCATGCTTCATGAACAGTATAATGATAAAGTTCCTGACAGCATGGAAGAATTATTAAAGCTTCCTGGAGTTGGAAGGAAGAGTGCCAATCTTATTATGGGTGATGTGTTCGGAAAGCCGGCAATTGTTACAGATACACACTGTATAAGGCTTTGTAACAGAATAGGTCTTGTAAAAGACGAGAAAGAGCCTAAGAAGGTTGAGATGGCATTGTGGAAGATAGTCCCGCCAGAAGAAGGAAGTGGATTATGCCACCGGTTTGTAGACCACGGAAGAGAGGTATGTACGGCGCGTACTACGCCACACTGTGAAAGATGCTGCCTTAATGATATATGTAAGAAAAATGGGATAAAAGTGTGATTGAATATGCATTTTTATTATGGTAGTATTTTATTGTGGTTCATACTAATGAACAAAATGTATGGGAGGGGAACATGGAATTAAAAGAATTAATTAAATACGCAAGAGATAACAGGTGTTCAGATCTGCATATTACTGCAGGAGAAGCGGTTGCAGTAAGAAAATATGGTGAACTTGAGCTTCTTGATATAACACCTTCGATAGAAGAAACAGAAGAGATGATATTCTCAATTCTTGGTGATGAAGATATACAGAATGTTCAGGCAGGAAAAGATATTGACGTGGCATCTACTGATGAGTCTGGTGGACGATTAAGAATTAATATATATCATCAGAGAAGAAATCTTGCAGCAAGTATCCGTCTTCTTGATTCTGTTATACCGTCGTTTGAAGAATTGGGACATTCAGGAAAACTTTTTTCTAAGCTTGTTGAGAAAAGGTCTGGTCTTATTCTTGTAACAGGTCCTACAGGAAGTGGTAAGTCTACAACACTTGCAGCTATGATTGATTATATTAACAACAATATGTCAAGACATATTATAACAGTAGAAGATCCTATAGAGTATGTATATGGGTTTAAGAAATCTATGATACATCAGAGACAGGTAGGAAGAGATGTACCTGATTTTGCGACAGCACTTCGTTCAGCACTTCGTGAAGATCCGGATGTTATTCTTGTGGGAGAGATGAGAGATTATGAGACTATCAATGCAGCAATTACAGCTGCTGAAACAGGACATCTTGTATTATCAACACTTCATACAAGAAGCGCTACACAGACAGTTGAGCGTATAATCAGTGCATGCCCTATTGAGGCACAGTCTGCACTTATAATACAGCTTGCATCTGTATTAACTGGAGTTGTAACACAGACACTTGTACCTCGTGCAGAGCAGGAAGGACGAATTGCTGCAACAGAGATTATGCTTAATAATACAGCAGTATCTAATCTTATTAAAGAGAAGAAGACTAATCAGATTCAGACCGTTCTTCAGTCAAATATGCAGACAGGTATGCACACAATGAACTATTCGCTTGCTAATCTTGTTAAGACAAGAGTTATTTCAAGGGATGTAGCTTTGAAGTTTTCAGAGAATCCAACTGAACTTGCTAAAAGTATATAATAGTAACTTGTAGTGCTATGCAGTTTTAAAACTTTGCGAATAGTGTACAAAATACAGAACAACAAAAAATCATTTGAAAATAAAGCCATTCTACTGTATTATAGGGTTAGATTTATTACGGATAACACTATAGTACGGCTGAAAGGCTTTTTTTATGAAAAGAATTAAATTAGTTAACAGGATTTTTTACTGTATATTTTTATTAGGATTTCTGCTTTTTATGGCTTCAGGATTTATATTCAGCACTGTAGATAAGGTGACACCGGCAGATAAAAGAACGAGTGTCGTAGTTAAACCAGAGGATACAAGATATATTGGAGATGACACAATTGAATATCATGTGAAGATTAGAGCAGGTGCAGGAAATAATAATGCACTGGCATTTGTAAGCAGGCATCAGGAAGTAGAAGTATATGCAGGTGGAAGACTTATATATTATATAAAAGCACATAGGTCTGTATATGGAACAACCACCGGAACTAATTATACGATTGTGAACATTCCGCCATATACAACAGATATAATTGTAAGGCTTACTAATGTATATGCTGGTCATAAGATAAGAGGAACAACATTTGAATATGGCGATGAGACAAAACTTATAAAAGAGCTTATTGCGAAATCGCTGCCATCAGCAGTACTTAGTTCGTTTATAATAATAGTTGGATTTGCCATGATTATATTATGGATTTTCTGCAGAAAGAAGATTGCACAGACACAAGCACTGTTTTATTTTGGTATATTTGCAATGATTATAGGTGCATGGGCTCTTAATGAGACTGATATTGCAACAATTCTTGTGGAGAATAGGAAGATAGGTTCACTGATAGGGTATGTACTGCTAATGATGATACCTATTCCTTTTATGCAGGCAGAGAAGAATTTTTTCCAGATAGGGAAAAGTGCTGCGAATAATATCTTGTGCGCCATATATGCTGCAACAGCTGTAATACTGCTTGTATGTCATATGACAGGTGTGTGGGAGTTTAAGAACAGCGTGTACATTATACATATGATGCTTGTTATGTCACTTGTATATTTCTGTACAGTTCTTATTAAAAGAGTATGGGTTAAAGGCTTTGACAGGAAAGTAAAGTCTAATATTATAGGTGCGGCTGCACTTGGAATTTCTATGATTGTTGATCTTATTGCATATTATAAGGGAATGCAGCAGACAGATCTTATAGGAAAACTGGGTATTCTTATATTTATTATTGTGCTTGGTTATGAGAGCATATCAGAAGCATTTGAGAAGATTAAAGAAGGCCAGAAGGCAGATTTCTACAAAGAGATGGCTGTAACTGATACTATGACAGGGGTTTATAATCGCTTTGCATTTGAAGAGTGGGAACAGGAAACTTCTGATTATGAAGGGTATTCTATAGTGACATTTGACCTTAATAACCTTAAGTGGTGTAATGATAATCTGGGGCATGCAGCAGGAGATGCCTATATACAGGCATCAGCCAGAATTATTAAAGAGATATTTGGCAGACATGGCAAATGTTATCGTATAGGTGGGGATGAATTCTGTACTGTAATTAATCAGAAGCAAAAAAGCTTTGATATTGGAAGACATGTAAAGCAGCTAAGGGAACTTGAAAAGTATACTGAAGAAGAACTTGGAATCAAAGACCTTAATGTGCAGATTGCATGTGGTTATGCTGAATATGATATAAAGACAGATAAGAACTTTGAAGATACAAGAAGCAGAGCAGATAAGAGAATGTATGAAAGTAAGAGAAGATTGAAAAGAGAGTGATATATGGATAAATACGGGATTTTAAAGCATTATTTTGGGTATGATTCATTTCGTCCGGGTCAGGAAAAGTTAGTTGATGCTATTCTTGCAGGGCAGGATGTGTTAGGAATTATGCCTACAGGTGCGGGAAAATCATTATGTTATCAGGTGCCGGCATTGTTAATGTCCGGCATTACTCTTGTTGTATCTCCACTTATATCGCTAATGAAGGATCAGGTTGGAGCACTTAATCAGGCAGGTGTACATGCAGCTTATATTAACAGTTCTCTTACAGATAATCAGATAGCTAAGGCACTCGCATTTGCAAAGCAGGGACGGTATAAAATTATATATGTTGCACCTGAAAGGCTGGAAACCTGGGGCTTTCTTGATTTTGCCACGCATGTAGAGATATCTATGATTACTGTAGATGAAGCTCACTGTATATCACAGTGGGGGCAGGATTTCAGACCAAGTTATCTGAATATATTGTCTTTTGTTAAGAAACTGGCAAGGCGTCCTATAATAAGCGCGTTTACAGCTACAGCGACAAGCAAAGTAAGAGATGATATATTGCAGATTCTTTCACTCGAAAGACCTGTAATACTTACGACAGGTTTTGACAGAAGCAATCTGACATTCAAGGTCAAGCATATTAAGGACAAGGATTCATATATACTTGATTACCTTGTAAGCCACAGACAGGATAGTGGGATTATATACTGTGCTACAAGAAAAAATGTTGAAAAAGTCTATGACATGCTTAATGCTAACGGACTTTCTGTGACTAAGTATCATGCGGGTCTCTCAGCAGAAGAAAGAAAAGAAAATCAGGATTCATTTATATATGATATCAAGCCAGTTGTTGTTGCAACTAATGCATTTGGAATGGGAATTGACAAGTCAAATGTAAGATTTGTAATTCATTATAATATGCCGCAGTGTATAGAGAATTATTATCAGGAGGCTGGACGTGCCGGAAGAGATGGAGAGGATTCAGAATGCGTACTGTTGTATTCTCCACAGGATATTATGATAAATAAGTTTTTCATAGAACACAGAGAGCCTAATCCTGATATGGATGCAGAAGAACAGGCACGGCTTATGATTCTTGATAAAAGAAGGCTTAATGCAATGGTCGATTACTGCAAGACATCAGGCTGTTTAAGAGAGTATATACTTAAATATTTTGGAGAAAGACCAGACAATCCAAAGGGTGGAAGATACAACTGCCATAACTGTTCTAACTGCGTTATTGATGAGGCAGAACGGGAAGCAGATGAGGCTTATATGTATCCGGGAAACCGTTTCAGTGCACCTGTATCAAGGAATGCTGCAATGGTGGCAGACAGAATGAAGCGTTCTGCCGCTGCTGCAAAGTCAGCATATGCAACGCCCAAGTCAAAGAAGCCGGAGGATGCACTTAATGACAGAGGTGTTATGTTGTTTAACAGACTGCGTGAGTTAAGAAAACAGATAGCTGTTTCAGTAGGTGTTCCGCCATATGTAATATTTTCAGACAGGACACTTATAGATATGTGTCTTAAAGTTCCGTTTAATGAGGAAGAAATGCTGTCAGTAAGCGGTGTCGGTGAGAATAAATATGAGCGCTATGGCAAGGTGTTTATGGATGAAATATATGATTTTCTCGATGGTATGAAGCAGAATCTGGCAAGATGAGAAAATGTGCTTATGGACATTATTTTGCGAGATGAGATTACAGATGTTAATTGTATGAAATTATATGGCTTCAAATCAGAAGAATGAATGGGAGATATGAATGAAGAATTATAAGATGATAATTACTTATGATGGTACAAGGTATTATGGCTGGGAACATCAGCCGACTACTGATATGACAATTCAGGGAAAGTTAGAATCAGTGCTTTCTGCCATGACAGGAACTGAGGTTGAGGTTATAGGTGCAGGAAGAACAGATGCCGGAGTGCATGCAAAGGGAATGGTAGCCAATGCGCATATGGAAACTAAGATGAAGGAAGAAGAGATATGCGATTATATGAACAGATATCTTCCAGAAGATATCTGTGTGCAGGAGGTCCGTGTTGCATCTGACAGATTTCACAGCCGTTACAATGCACAAGGGAAAACTTATTGCTATACATGTTATGTTGGGGATAAGAAGCCTGTATTTAACAGAAAATATGTCAATATAATTGATGGTAAGCTGGATGTTGATGCCATGAAGAGGGCAGCAGACATACTTACTGGAGAACATGATTTTGCATCATTTTGTGGTAATCCCAAGATGAAGAAATCGACAGTCCGTGAGATTTATTCGATAGATGTTTCTTTAAAGGGTTCATTCCTTAATCTTACATATCATGGAAGCGGATTCTTGCAGTACATGGTAAGAATCTTAAGTGGTACACTTCTTGAAGTTGGACAGGGAAAGAGAACACCAGAGAGTATGTATGAACTTTTAGAGGAGAGAAACAGAAGCCTTGCAGGTGCAACTGCGCCGGCGAAGGGACTGTGTCTTCTGAAGGTTGACTACTCGAAGGAGGCTTGATAGTCCGGACGCCGTACAGTGTGCTGTGGGAGGGCGTGAGATGTCCTTAGGCATCTGCCCTCAGGATTCTTATGTCTAGTGAAACTAAATGCCGCAATCTGCTAAGTTTATAATGGGACTTGTAATCAAACGCGCTTCGCTTGAACGAGATTACAAGTCACAACCTTTAGCAGATTGCGGCATTAACTTTCACACGACATAAGAATATTCGGGCATACACCTAAGGACACCACACACCTATCCCACAGCATACTGTACGGCTGACTTCTTCTTCACCAAGTAGTCAGCCTACGGACGAATGCTCGCCTGCGGCATTGCATTTTGGGTGTGGATATGTTTGTTTTGATGGACTTGAACAAAATTTTTCATAACTTTTTGCATATAGTGCAGGGATCTATTGCAGATAATGCAGAAGAAATATGGAATGAACATATGGGAATACCAATAGAGATGTAATATATACTGTACGGCATGTCTGTACTTATTTTGGCTACTTAGTAGCGGGGTGGTGGCTTTGAGATTGGGAGATGTTATGCAAGACCGATTTATGCCGAACCATGTGTAAGTTAATGCCGTTATATACAAAAAGTGCTGTGTAAAAATCTCGTTCAAGCGAAGCGCGTTTGATTTTTACACAGCTAAAAAACATTGTATATGACGGCATTTACTTACACTAGGTGCAGGCATCCATGAGGTCTTGTATAACATCTCCCTATTTCAATGCCCACCTTTGTACTAATTAAAGCACCTTCGACAAGAAATCCTTCAATCGCTCACTCTTAGGATTGCCAAAGAATTCTTCAGGAGCCCCCTCTTCATTGATGACACCATCGTAGAAGAACATGCATCTGTTGGCAACTTCTTTTGCAAATCCCATCTCATGAGTTACGACAATCATTGTCATTCCTGATGCAGCAAGTTCCTTCATGATTGCGAGAACCTCACCAACCATTTCAGGATCAAGTGCGGATGTCGGCTCGTCGAAAAGCATTATCTCAGGATTCATTGCGAGTGCCCTTGCGATAGCAACTCTCTGCTTCTGACCACCACTTAACTGGTTAGGATAAGCATCGGCTTTGTCAGAAAGTCCCACTCTTGCAAGAAGCTCATCAGCTTTCTTATCAGCGTCCTCCTTGCTCATAAGTCCCAGCTTAGTAGGAGCAAGTGTTATATTTCTTCTTATAGTCATATTAGGGAAAAGGTTAAAATGCTGGAACACCATTCCAATCTTCTCTCTTAATTCATCCACATTTACACTCTTATCTGTAAGATCCTGCTCATGGAATAATACATGACCTTCTGTAGGAGTTTCAAGAAGGTTAAGTGAACGCAAAAATGTTGATTTACCGCAGCCGGATGGTCCGATAATTGCAATAACCTCTCCTTTGCGGACTGTTGTATTGATAGATTCTAATACAACATGGTCGCCAAAAGATTTCTTCAAATCCTTAACTTCAAGTATGATTTCGTTAGTATTATCGCTCATTGTTTCTTAACCTCCTCTCAAGTTTCTTAACAAGCTGTGAAAGTCCCATAACCATTACAAGGTAGATGATGGCAACACCAATAAGTGGAAGCATTGGATCATAAGTTATGCTTCGGATAATATCGCCGCCTCTTGTAAGGTCGTTAAGACCGATATAACCGCTGATAGATGTTTCCTTTAACAGAACAATGAACTCATTAGCAAGTGCTGGGAGAACATTCTTGAATGCCTGAGGAAGAATAACACTTATCATAGTTGTTTTATAAGAAAGACCAAGGCTTCGTGCTGCTTCAAACTGTCCGTTATCAATAGACATAATACCTGAACGGAATATTTCGGCAACATAAGCACCTGAGTTGATACCAAATGCAAGTATTGCAACAATAAGCTTGTCAATATGTACAGAGCTGAATATTACATAATAGATAATAAGCAGCTGTACCATAGTTGGTGTTCCTCTGATTACAGTAAGATAAATGTTGCAAATGAAGTTAAGAATCTTCATGTGTCCTGTCTTATCATGGTTAGAACGGACAACTGCAATAAGGAAACCAATAACAACACCCATAAGTGCTGCAAAGAATGCAATAATTACTGTGTTTAGCAGACCCTTTAGAAGATAAGTGTATCTTGCTTCTTTAATGAAGTCTGTCTTGAACTTCTCAGCAAAACTCATGCCTGATGCAGAAGCATTGTCGTCACGGACAATAATAACCTGCTTAGAAGTTGTATAAGTAGTTGTGAAATCGATATTTTTCTTACGCTCATCTGTAACTGTTATACCAGCCATACCAAAATCGGCTTTACCAGAAGATACAGCAGTAATAATTGAATCGAATTCCATATCCTCAATCTTTAAATTCATGCCGAGGTAATCAGCAATAGCCTGTGCAATATCAGCGTCAATACCGATAATAGAGCCACCTTCATAGTACTCGTATGGCTTGAAGTAAGCATTTGTAGCCATAACAAGAGTTCCATTAGTACGGCTTACACCTTCCGGAGACTTGTAACCTGAAAATGTAGCATTATCGCCAACATAATCGTCAATAAGCTTCTGGATAGTTCCATCTGCCATAAGTACTTCAATAGCCTCATTGAGCTTTGCAGTAAGGGAACTGCCCTTTGCAACACAGATTGCATAATCCTCATTTGCAAATTCTTCTTCGAGAATTGTAAGGTCTGGATTAGCTTTAACAAATGCTAAGGCAGGCTGTTCATCAATAACAACAGCATCAGCTTTACCCTGCTTTAAAGCCTGTATAGCATCAGAACCTTTGTTGTATCTTGATACGGTTGTGCCTGAACCGTCAGTTTCGTAATCACTTACGAGAGTATCACCAGTTGTTCCTAACTGAACACCAATAGTCTTGCCTGCAAGATCATCTACAGAAAATACTGTGTTCTTAATCTTCTTGCCCTGACATGAAGTAAGAAGAACAGAAGAGAACAAGAGAGTGAGGGTCGCAAAAACCAAAAGGAATCTCGACCTGTACTTTTTAAAATTCATTAGTAACTCCTTTCCATGCGAACTGTGGTGTATACGGACGCTGCAAAGCGAATATATTTAGCTGTGGAGCACGCTTTCGCTTCTTGTCGCTAGCAACGGACACTAAGTTCACCGCAATTAGGCTTTCTTCAAAAGCCGCTTGCGGTTTACTAAGTGCCGGCTGCTCCAAAGAGCATCCAAAGCTAAATATATTCACTTTGCGACTGTGTATACAACAGTTCAATATAATATATTTCATTAATTATACACACATAGTAGGGAAATTAGCAATTAAAATATTTGCGATGGAAGAAAATATGTACATGGAAACAGCCGCCAGGCAGGCGTCTGTTCCCACAGATTGAAGTTATCAGTTAGTCTTGCTGCATATGTTATTGCAAGATCCGGCGCAAGCACCAGAGGAAGTCTGGCTGCTATTGCTATTGTTACAAGCGTTCTGGCAGGCTGTGCTGTTAGTGTTAAGAGTGTCGGTGCAGTCATTCATGCAAGGCTTCTTGCAGTCTTTTTTTAAGTTACCTTCACATGAAGGTGGGCTTAAATCGAGAGGTTTGATGGCTCTGTCTAAGAGGTTGCCGCAAACGAACTTGATGCAGTCTGATTCTTCACCGGAAACAATGCTGCCCTTAGGCGTTGAGATTCTGCCGGCACTTGTTACGCGGTATCCACAGAAGTAAAGGCTCTGTAAGATGAGAGTAAGACCTACAGTAACCTCATCATCTGTAGTATCAAGACCTAAAAGCTTAGGTATTGCATAGAGGTTGAGCCCCTGGGTTACAACATTGTCAGATGATAAGAAACCTATACTGTTAAGTGCAGGCGTATAAACAGGTGGAGTTGCGTTATTTGAGTTGTAGGAAACTCCGTAAGGAGCGAATATTTCAAGGGTCACAGATGTCGGATTGGTGTCTTCATCATAAGTTGCAGCAGTAGTTGAGTTAGGAAGGTAGACTGCCGTTGGGGTAAGAGTTGCTAATGCCCTGCATGACTCATCATAAAGTGTTACTGCAAATGTTACAGTAAGGTTGGTAAGTTTCACAGAGTAGCAGTTAGGCCTTCCGGCTATCTGGGTGATTTCAACATTTTCATCACCATAAGTGTAGGTTATATCTATAACACTGACTGATGCGTTGGTAGCTGTTGGATAAGTCGTTGAAATATCTGTGCCGACAGCGAATGTGGTACACAGATTAATACCTATCTCGTCATAGATAAGAGGGGCAAGAATACTGAGTTCATCGGGTGAACCGCATATCGGGTTCGTGCATACATCAAAGCAGCCATTAGGCATGTTCTGCACAATATTGCTTACAATGCGGGTAGAACCACATTTGCTGCATTTACATTTAGCCATTATCTTTTCCTTCTTCGTTTCTTTACTACATTATATGTTCTATCTACATTCGCGTGACCATATAATAATGTAAAAACGGGAGTGTCCTTTTATGGCAAATGTATACACAGCAGGCAGCGACAGACGGCTTATAATCTATAGCATATCACGATATATATTTTTGAGAACGGCGTACATAGACGGTATAGAGCGCCCGATAATGCTTGCGTCAGACTTTCTGGACGGACTTTCAGATGTGGTGCTGGGAGACACAATATATTATGCATATCAGAACCAGAACGGAGATATTCTTGTTAAAAATGTGATGAACAACGAAGCACTTTTTCGTGTGAAAAGCAGCGAGAACCCAGATATGCACTGTCCACAGCTTGTAGTAAATAAAGACAGGTTATTGCTGTTTTATATGGTGACAAACCCGCTTACGGACAGACTGTCGCTGAGGGCTGTCTGCCCACTGGAAGAAGGTGACAGTCTAAATATTCCTGTGGATTGTGAAAATGTTGATATGTATGAAGTGTTTGGAATGCAGGGAAGAGCATTTTTATATGTAGATAATTTCTATGAGATTACGGCAGATGGAAAATTCATACCGTGTCAGGACACAGGCAGCCTGAAACAAAATGAAGAAAAAATTCATGAATATGAGATACAGCTTAATACATATATGCAGCAACAGGCGCAGTCTAAGCAGGTAATTGCGCAGCTTGAGGCAACAATAGAAAGTGCGAAGGCGCAATACAATGAGCTTATGGAGACAGCAATTGCGTATAGGGATGAGGCAATTAAGTGGCGCAGCAAGTTCATATAAATTACTTGAAATCTTCCTCCAGAATTGCGATAATAATACAAATGGAGGAATTATGGATAACAGGAAGTTAAACAGAAGGAATTTATTACTATTATTATTTGTTGTGGCGGCATGTATTATGGGAGGCCGCTCTATATTTGGGTTCTTTGCACTGCTTACAGGATATGAGACTGCGGCAACGGAAGTATCTGCAATTGCAGCTTCTGAGATGTATATGATGTTTCTTTTATTTCTTGTATGTATAATAGGAGGCATTGTTATGAGCTGTCTTAGTAAAGCTAAGGTGAGCAGGACATTTTTCTTAATACGCAATGCTGTGCTGGTTGTGGCACTTGTGCTTGGCAATATGTCTTTTCCTAATATAACAATCATGAGTACAGTTGTTATGTCTAAGTATATAGGCGATGCTGGAATGTATGATTTTGCAATGAGTTCACCACTTCTTGTGTCAGCGTTAAGACAGCCATATCTGTTCTATACATACATGGTAGCAGAGGGACTTATGATTATTCTTGCGTGTGTCACAGTGTATAAGTATATTGTGGACAAGAAAAAGAACAGTAATTATAATAATATGTACATGTAAATGTGTCTGCTGCACTAATAAGGTGTGGCAGACAATTTTTGCGCAGTTAACAGATGCGCTTAATATGCCGGTTTATATGCGGGAGATAATAAAATGAAAGTAATGACACCACATTATTATAAAGATTTCCGATGCATTGCAGGAGCCTGTACAGATACATGCTGTGCCGGGTGGGATGTCGATGTTGATAAGAATTCTTACAAATATTATAAAACAGTTAAAGGCGCTTTTGGAAAGCGCCTGAAGAGTGTAATGGTACCATCCCAGGACGGAGAATGTACATTTACACTGAAAGAAGGAGGACGATGTCCTTTTCTTAATGATGATAATCTGTGCGATTTATATATAGAACTTGGAGAGGATAAGCTGTGTGAAACATGTGCAGAGTTTCCAAGATTTATTAATGATTATGGCAATATAAGAGAGATTGGCATAGCACCCTCGTGTAAGACGGCTGGTGAGCTGATGTTTTCATATAAAGATGAACTTACATTTGATACGGTTGAGGATAACAGCCTTACTCTGGAGCCTAATGATATAGATGCATATACATATATGCATCTTCGGCAGGCAAGAATAGTGGCATTTGGAATAATATCAGACAGGGATATAAGTATATTTGAGAGACTGATGCTCTATCTTAATTATGCAAAGCGTATCCAGAAGCATCTTGACGCTGAAAGGGACGAGCTTATAGCTGGTGTTGCAAAAAGGTTTTGTGGACCTGATTACAGAGAGAAACTGCTTGACAAGCTAAAAAGCAGGGACACAGTGTTACCTGATAAGCTGCAGGACGGAGATATAGTTAAGTCAAAGCCTGAGGTGCACAAATCATATGGCACAAGGCTTATAAAGGGACTGCGGCATTTCTTTGACGATTTTAAAGGAATGGAGGTAATCAATCCCGACTGGAATATTCATGTGGCAAGAGTAAGACAGTTCCTTGACGGGCTGGCGGATGATTCTGAGCTTGTAGCGGCAATGAAAGATTACCATGCGGGAAGCGAAGCATTTGCACATGAATATGAGCAGCTTGCAATGTACTATGTATATAGATATATGCTTGATGCAGTCAATGATTATGATGTGCTGCTTAAAGCCAAGAATGCAGTTATTGGCATACTTGCAGTGGACATTATGGCAGCAGCTAATCATGCGTCCGGATGTATGCCTGATTTTACAATGCGCGTGGATATAGCACATTTGTATTCAAGACAGTTTGAACATTCATATTACAATTATGAAGTTTATAGAGAATATTTTGGCACTAAGAGATGCTATTCGTATGAGTTTCTTATGGATGCTTTAGTGTCACTGAATTAACGGAGGAAGTTTTCTTATGAAAATGATTATGAGATTCCTTAAGGATTACAAGAAGGAATGTGTTCTGGCACCGCTTTTTAAGATGCTCGAAGCAATATTTGAGCTGTTTGTGCCGCTGGTAGTATCATCAGTTATCGATAAGGGTATTGTTAATGCGGATAAGGGATACATTATGCAGATGTGTCTTATGCTTATACTGCTTGCAATCATAGGACTTGTATGTGCCATAACAGCACAGTATTTCAGTGCCAAGGCTGCAGTTGGAGCAGCAACCGGAATGAGACACAGTTTATTTGCACATATCCAGACATTCTCATTCACAGAGATGGATACACTTGGTACATCGACACTTGTAACAAGAATGACAAGTGATATTAACCAGGTACAGAATGGTATTAACATGGTACTGCGACTGTTCCTTCGTTCACCATTTATCGTATTTGGTGCGATGATTATGGCATTCACTATTGATGTGAAGGCAGCACTTGTATTCGTTGCGGCAATCCCGGTACTTGCACTTATCGTATTCGGTATCATGCTTGCAACAAGGCCTATGTACAAGAATGTACAGTCAGGACTTGATAAGATTCTTGGAATAACAAGAGAGAACCTTACCGGTGTGAGAGTTATCAGGGCATTCAATAAGGAACAGGATGAGGTTAAGCGTTTCAAAAACGATAACGAAAGCCTTAACAGATTGCAGAAATTCGTTGGTAAGATATCAGGACTTATGAATCCGCTTACTTATGTTGTTGTAAATGTATCAATAATTGCACTTATCTGGATTGGCGGAGTAAGAGTTAACGCTGGTGCGCTTACACAGGGACAGGTTGTTGCACTTTACAATTATATGTCACAGATATTAGTTGAGCTTATCAAGCTTGCTAATCTTATCATTACAATAACTAAAGCACTTGCATGTGCAGGCAGAATCGAGTCTGTATTCGAGGTAAAATCAGGAATGTCAGATGGTGATGTTAAGAATGTAGATGCTAAAGAAGAGACACCGAGCGTTGAATTTAAAAATGTTTCACTTACCTACAGCGGTTCAGGTGCACCTTCAGTTGAAGGAATTAATTTCAAGGCTATGAAAGGCCAGACAATCGGTGTTATCGGCGGTACAGGTTCAGGTAAATCAAGTCTTGTTAATCTTATCCCGAGACTGTATGACGCTACACAGGGTGAAGTAATTGTCGATGGTGTCAATGTTAAAGAGTACGATATAGAAACCTTAAGAAATAAAGTCGGTATCGTTATGCAGAAAGCAGTACTTTTTAAAGGTACTATAAGAGAGAATATGTGGATGGGAAAGAAGGGTGCTACTGATGAGCAGATAGATGAAGCACTTGAGATTTCACAGTCTAAGGAATTCGTAGATTCTAAGGAAGGCCGTCTTGACTATCCTATTGAACAGGGTGGAAAGAACCTTTCAGGAGGACAGAGACAGAGACTTACAATTGCAAGAGCAATCGTAAGAAAGCCGGATGTGCTTATTCTCGACGACAGTGCATCAGCCCTTGATTTTGCAACTGATGCAGCACTTAGAAAAGCTATAAGGGGAATGAACAATTCTCCTACAGTGTTCATAGTTTCACAGAGAGCGGCATCACTTATGTATGCTGATCTCATTATCGTATTAGATGACGGACAGGTTGCAGGAATGGGAACACATGACGAGCTTCTTGCAAATTGTGAGGTTTATAAGGAGATATATGAATCACAGTTTAAGAAAGCAGATTCAGAAGGGGGTGTAGCATAATGAAGAAGAATAAATCAACATTTGTAAAACTCCTTAAAAGAATTAAGAAGCACAGCTTTTTCATAATATTATCGCTTATTATGGCGGCAGTAACAGTTGCAACAACACTTTATGTGCCAATCCTTGTCGGACGTGGAATTGACTGCATTATCGGTGTGGATAATGTGGATTTTGCAAAGATTGTGAATATACTTATAAGAATTGGTATATTTGTTGGAATTACAGCACTTTCACAGTGGCTTATGAACATATGTAACAACAGAATCACATATGAAGTAACCAGAGACATTAGAAATGAGGCTATAGAGAAAATTCAGGTTCTTCCACTAAAATACATTGACGGACATTCATATGGTGAGATTGTGAGTCGTGTAATTGCTGATGTTGACCAGTTTGCAGATGGTCTGCTTATGGGATTCACACAGTTCTTTACAGGTGTCATGACTATACTTGGAACACTTATATTCATGATTACAATTAATGCTAAGATTACACTTGCAGTTGTTGTTATCACGCCACTTTCATTTATAGTTGCAAGCTTTATTGCCAGGAAGACCTTCAGCATGTTCAAACTTCAGTCTGAGACAAGAGGTGAGCAGACAGCACTTATTGATGAAATGATTGGTGGACAGAAGGTAGTTAAGGCTTACGGCTATGAAGATGAGGCGGTAAGAAAATTTGATGAGATTAATGAAAGACTTCAGAAGTATTCCTTAAAGGCAATCTTCTTCTCATCTATTACTAACCCGTCAACAAGATTCGTAAACAGCCTTGTATATGCGAGCGTTGCGATTGTTGGTGCATTTTCAGCTATCAATGGCGGTATCACAGTTGGCCAGTTATCAAGCTTCTTAAGTTATGCCAACCAGTATACTAAACCTTTTAACGAGATATCAGGCGTTGTCACAGAGCTTCAGAACGCTCTTGCATGTGCAGCCAGAATATTTGAACTTATTGAAGAAGAGTCTGAGATTCCTGATGCTAAAGATGCCAGGATTGTTGAAGAGGTTGACGGAACAGTTGATCTTAATGATGTATGCTTTTCCTATGTACCTGACAGGAAGCTTATTGAGAACTTCAATCTTCATGTCAAGAAGGGACAGAGAATAGCGATTGTCGGACCTACGGGTTGTGGAAAAACAACAGTTATTAATCTTCTTATGAGATTTTATGATGTTAACAGCGGAAGCATTGACGTATCAGGAACTGATATAAGACAGATGACCAGAAAGTCTTTAAGACAGGGCTTTGGTATGGTTCTTCAGGATACATGGCTAAAGTCAGGAACTATAAGAGAGAATATTGTTATGGGTAAGCCGGATGCTACAGAGGAAGAGATTATTGCCGCAGCAAAGGCAGCACATTCATATGGATTCATCAAGAGAATGTCTAATGGATTCGACACAGTTATAGGCGAGGATGGCGGAAGTCTTTCACAGGGACAGAAGCAGCTTTTATGTATAACAAGAATTATGCTTGCAAAGCCGCCAATGCTTATTCTTGATGAGGCTACATCTTCTATTGATACAAGAACAGAGATAAAGATACAGAATGCATTTGCAAAGCTGATGGAGGGAAGAACAAGCTTTATCGTAGCCCACAGACTTTCAACTATCCAGTCTGCGGATGTTATTCTTGTTATGAAAGACGGACATATTATAGAGCAGGGTAATCATGAAGAATTACTGGCTAAGAACGGATTCTATCACAAGCTGTATTACAGCCAGTTTGATACAGCAGCCCAGAATTAATGTGGAGATATATGTATGTTTATAGAGGCGGAGAATATTAGAAAATCATATGGCAGGAAAACGACAGTGCTTAACGGCGCTTCGTTTCATGCTGCCAGCGGAGAGTATATTGCCATAGTCGGTGCCAACGGCTGTGGCAAATCTACTCTTCTGGAGATACTGGCAGGAAGTCTTAAGGCAGATGGAGGAAGTCTTAAGATAGATGGCACAGATGCATTTGCAGATGCGTTGGTGTTTCAGAAATATATTGGTTTTGTGCCGCAGGAGAATCCACTTATGGAGAAGCTGTCGGCAAGGGATAATCTTAAATTCTGGTACTGTGATACAGGAAGAAACATGGACGCAGACTTAAAGGGCGGTGTTCCTGCAGTGTTAGGAGTGTCAGAATATCTTGACAAACGTGTTGATAAGCTGTCAGGAGGCATGAAGAAGCGTTTAAGCATATGCTGTGCACTGGCTAAGAATCCACCTGTACTTATATTAGATGAGCCGGGCGCTTCACTGGATATTGTGTGTAAACAGGATATTATGAATTATCTGTCTGCTTACACGAAAAGCGGAGGTACGGTCATTATAACAAGCCACGAAGAAGGTGAATTAAGGCTTGCTGACAGAATGTACCTTTTAAAGAATGGTAAGCTTAATGAACTTGACCATCCGGTTACAGGCAATGAACTTTTAGAGATTATTCACAGATAGATTTAATTGGGGGATTAGATGAGAAGGAAACTGGAATTATTAAAATTGCAGATTAAATCCGCATTTTTATCTATACCGAAGATAATTCTGGGTACGATAGTGACGGCAGTGCTTGTTATTGCAATAAGTACATGCGTAGGCATTGCAACGGCACAGGACAGTGACATGAGGATGAAGGTTGCTGTTGTGTATCCTGATTATGATGATACAGAAAACTCTGATTCGGCAGATAATAAGGAGTTTCGATATATTAAGATGGCATTCAATTATGTCAGTGAGATAGACACAATTAAGAATGTCTGTACATTTGAATATACTGACAGACAGAAGGCTATAGATGGTTTAAGAAATAATTATTATGTTATGGCTATTATTGTGCCGGAGAATATGATAAGTGATATTATGTCGGGCGAGAATACACCTGTTGAGGTTGTGTGTCAGTCAGAGGGAGTTAATAATACTTCGATGATATTCCGAGAGATGGTGAGGGCAGGAGGTTCTGACCTTGCAACTGCAGAAGCGGGGATATATACATTTGACGATTTGTTCAATGGTGTGCTTAAGAATTACAGGGGGCTGCGTGGAACACACGAGAATAAGCTTAATGACATATATCTTTCGTATGCACTTAACAGAAGCATATACTTTAAGACAAGGGATATATCGGTTAAAGAAGGCTTGAGTACAGTACAGTTCTATGTATGCACAGCAATTGTGATGCTGCTTTTACTTAGCACAATAACATGTGCCGGCAATATGAAGGGGGAGAGCAGGTCGCTTGCAAAGAGCCTTAAAGGTGCGGGAATATCAGCATTTGATACCGGAATTGCAAGAACCGCAGGAGTTGGCATTGTGTATATAATGATATTTGAAGTGCTTTTTATTATAATTAATGTAATGAGGCTGGGGATTCCTGCAATATCAGGTGTTCTGGCGGTTTCGACAGTTGGAGAATTCATTGCTTCCACACTGGGAATTGTGGTGCTTGTGTATGCAGCACTATCATTTATAAACTGCATATTCTCAGTTGTAGACGACACAGTGTATTCTGTAATCACAGTATCTGTCATTGGAATGGTGTGCATGTATGCATCCGGATGTATTGTTTCATCAGCATTTCTTGCGTCGGGTGTGAGAACTATAGGAATGTATCTTCCGACTAACGGATTATTCACACTTGCAGGTCAGATAATCAAGGGAACTGTGGATATCAGTACCATTATTACAAATGTTTTGTGGATAATTATATTTCAGGCGGCAGGGGCATTGGCGGTTAAGATAAGGAGAGACAGATAATGAAGAGATTGTTATACTGGCTGTATCTGCTCGTTAAAAGGCAGTTAAAGAATCCTGTGATTGTCGTGGTGCTTATTGCAATGCCTGTTGCAGCGTTAATAATTACGCATACAGCGTCTCTTAAGGAGGCGGGGGCTGTAAGGGTTGGAATAGTGCTTGAAGATGACGATAAAATTGCCATAATGACAAGAGATTATCTTATGAATGGCGATTATTCAGTTCAATTCTATGAAGCAGAATCGCAGGAAAAGCTTGAACAGGATATAATGAATAAAAGAACAGAGTGTGGCTACGTAGTTGGTACAGGGCTTAAGGATAAGCTTGACAGTGGCAGCTACAGAGATATTATAGAGCTTATTATATGCAGGTCAGATTTTGTCAGTTCAATGACTGATGAGATATTCTTTTCTGCTATGTTTAAGGCGTACTCGCCGGAGGTTGCAGTTAATTATGTTAATTCTGTAGACATATTTAAAAAGCATGCAGAAAAGGCAGAGGAAGAGATAAGAAAAGTGTACGAGGAATACATATCCGGAGATGACACATTCAGAATTGATTTTAAGGTGCTAGATGGTGTACAGGATAATGGGACACAGCTTGAAGATAAGACAGGAGAGTTTCCGTTAAGGGCATTACTTATAATTCTTGTATATATAGGCGGACTTTTTGGAATCGTGGAATATTATCTTGATAAGAATTCCGGAACATTTATAACACTGCCTCGTATGTACCGTGTGGCAGGAAAGCCGTTGTATGCATTCATATCATGTGTACTTTTTGCAGTATCAGCAATGTTAACACTTGCGGTGGCAGGACAACTTAAGGGGGCAGCAGATATACTTCATATGGCTGTGTATGTAATAGCAGTTACTTTATTTGCATGGCTTGTGGCAATACCTGTAAGGAGAGCCAATGCAATGATTTCAATAATACCGGTGCTTCTTATAGCGTGTCTTATATTATGTCCGGTATTTATTAATATAACGGCATATGTGCCATTTGCAAAATATATAAGAGCATTGCTGCTTCCGTGGTATATGCTTAAGTAGGAGGATGGGATACGGTGAATAATAAGAAAAAACGTATATTTGACATTATCCAGATTGGATATGCGGGCGATGTTGCAAGCCGTACAAGTTTTAAGAAATGGTGAGACACTTATTAAATCAGGTGATATAGTATTCGTGTTCTCAAAGCGTTATATGGCAGATGCACAGACAATAAGTGTATAGATGGTGAATGATTATGATGATATTTGTGACAACGACAGATTCATTAACTGATGAAAAGTTATATGAAAAGGCTTATTCGCTTATTCCAGAATACAGGAGAGTTAAGGCTGATAAGATGAAAATGCGTGAAAATAAGCTGCAAACTGTGACAGCAGGACTACTTCTTAATTATGCAGTAGGAGAATGGTCTATAAAAACGGGAGAAAAGGATTATAATACAGATGAAATTCTATATGAGACGGTGGATATTATTTCTGTGATTGAAGCAAATAATCCGTACTTTAATTATGAAATAGCATATAATTCGCAAGGAAAACCTTATTTTTTGTCAAATCGTGAAATTTTTTTCAATATTTCACATTCGTCTAATTATGTAGCGTGCGTGATAGGCGACAGACCGGTAGGAATTGATATTGAAAAAGCCCGCAAAGGTAGACAGAATCTGGCAAAACGCTTCTTTGACATATCTGAAGCAGAATGGATTAAAGAGTGCGATAGTGATCAAAGATTCTTCAGAATATGGACATTAAAAGAGGCTTATGGCAAGGCTACAGGTCAAGGTGTGCTTGACATTTTGGACAAAATAGTTTATAGATTAGAGAAAGGGAAAATGAAAGCATATATGTGCGGACTTCCCCAGAATTTCACTATTGTAGAAAAGGAATTTGATGGATTCAGTTTATCGGTAATACAATTGTGAAATCCATATCCGACTATTCATTATACAGTTGAAAAATATTAATAATGGCAGTATAATATAGAATATGTATATCTATGGAAGAGCCTAAGGAGGGTTTATGAGCAGAAATCATTTTAATGAATTAAGTCCATGTGAAGCATTAATTATGAAGCTTATATGGGAAGCACCACAGGATATTCCTGTACAGGAACTTATTGATCAGTTAAGAGACGATTATGGTAAGGATTACGCAAGAACAACAGTTGTTACTTTCGTAGGTAAGTTGAAGGACAAGAGATTTGTTGATACATACCGTAAAGGAAAGGCAGCTTTCATTCATCCACTTCGTTCAGAAGAAGAATATAGAAGACAGCTTTTAAAGGAAGAAGCCGATTTCTGGTTCAATGGAAAGGCTGTTGATATGGTTGCTTCTATTTGTGAATCACAGAAGTTAGAAGACGATGAAGTTAAGAGAATTAAGAAGATTCTTAATGGTCTTAATAAATAATAATTTTATAAGCAAAAGCAATAAAAAACATCACCTGATACGAAAGTCGGATTCGTCAGGTGATGTTTTTTGTTATGCATATATAATATAATTAATGGTTTTTATTCTGATATTCAAGTGCTGCTGTTATGAAGCCTCTGAATAATGGATGTGGACGATTAGGTCTTGACTTTAACTCTGGATGAGCCTGTGTGGCAATAAACCATGGGTGATTCTTTAATTCTATCATCTCAACAATTCTTCCGTCAGGAGATATTCCTGAAAGCATCATACCATTCTCAGTAAGAACTTTTCTGTAATCATTATTAACTTCATATCTGTGTCTGTGACGTTCATGTATAAGCTCTTCGCCATAGAGTTCATAAGCCTTGCTTGTTTTATCAAGTACACAAGGATAAGAACCAAGTCTTAATGTACCGCCGATATCATCAATGCCTTCCTGGTCTGGCATAAGATGTATAACAGGGTGAGTTGTGTTAGGATTAAGTTCAACACTGTGTGCGTCGTCATAGCCTATAACATTTCTTGCAAATTCAACAATTGAAAGCTGCATTCCCAGACACAATCCTAAGAATGGAATATTATGTTCTCTGGCATAACGGATAGCTTCAATCTTTCCTTCTGTACCTCTGTCACCGAATCCACCTGGAACTAATATGCCAGATACGTCAGAGAGAAGCTCATCAGCAGTTTCAGGAGTTACAGTTTCTGAATCAATCCATTTGATAGTTACATCACATGAATTATATACACCCCCATGCTTTAATGCTTCTACAACACTGATATAAGCGTCATGAAGCTGGATATATTTACCAACTAATGCAACAGTTACCTTCTTAGTAGGATTCTTCCAGGCCTTGCACATTGCTCTCCATTCATCAAGGTCTGGTTCTGGACAGTCAAGGTGTAAACATTCACATGCTACCTGTGCAAGATGTTCTTCTTCCATCGCAAGAGGTGCATCATAAAGAATCTCAACATCTAAGTTCTGAAGTACATGAGACTTAGGTACATTACAGAAAAGTGCTATCTTGTCCTTTATACCTGCCTCGAGAGGATGCTCTGTACGGCATACAAGAATATCAGGACGGATTCCCATTCCCTGAAGTTCCTTAACACTTGCCTGAGTTGGCTTAGTCTTCATCTCACCAGATGCTTTAAGATAAGGAATAAGTGTTACATGAATAAGAATTGCGTTCTCATGTCCGACTTCATGCTGGAATTGTCTGATTGCTTCAAGGAAAGGCTGACTTTCGATATCTCCGACAGTACCACCTACTTCTATAATTGCAATCTTAGTTTCATCAGTTGAATAATCTCTGAAAAAACGGCTCTTTATTTCATTAGTAATATGAGGGATTACCTGGACTGTGCCTCCACCGAAATCTCCACGTCGTTCCTTCTGTAATACAGACCAGTATACTTTACCTGTAGTTACATTAGAATTCTTATTAAGGCTTTCATCAATAAATCTTTCATAGTGACCAAGGTCAAGGTCTGTCTCAGCACCATCGTCAGTTACGAAAACTTCTCCGTGCTGGATAGGGTTCATAGTACCTGGATCAATATTAATATAAGGGTCAAACTTCTGCATGGTTACAGAAAAACCACGGGCTTTAAGCAGTCTGCCTAAAGATGCGGCAGTGATACCTTTTCCTAAACCGGAAACAACACCACCTGTTACAAATACATATTTAACAGCCATCTTTTCCTCCAATCTGAATGTGTAATCAAAAAAATATGCAATATTATACAGCCCTGTATTATAAATTTCCATAGTTTAAAGAAAAAAACTAAGAATATAAAGTAAATATAAACATCTTATTAAACACTTAGATTTTGGTTGATTTATATTTTTTCCTTCTTTATAATGAAAACAGACTTATTTGGAAATGCTTAAGATAAGTACAGTATCATATCAGGAGAAGAGTATGGATAATTATAACAACAACGGTTATGACAATGGTTATAATAATAACGATAACCGCAACAATAACCGTAATAACAACAATAATAACAAGAAGCCAAAGAATGTTAACCTTATAATATTCATTATTATAGCGGCAGTTGTAACATTTATCGGACTTACGCTTCTTAGCAATATGTTTAGGAATGCGACATACAAGGAGATAAGCTACGACCAGTTCATGCAGATGATTGATGAAGATAAGGTAAAGAAAGTAGCATTAGAGCAGGACAGAATTCTTATTACACCTGTTGAAGAGGAGAAACAGTCTGGCATAGCAGGAGTTTCATACACATATTATACAGGGTATGTTAATGATGATACTCTTGTACCACTTCTTAAGAGAAAGGGTATTGAGTTTGAAGGATATATTCCTGATTCGAGTTCTTCAATTGTAGAATTTCTGCTTGCATATGTACTGCCATTTTTATTCATATATATAATCTTTGCATTTGTATATAGAAGAATTGCTAAGAATGGTGGAATGATGGGCGGAATGGGCGTTGGAAAGAGCAACGCCAAAGTATATGTCCAGAAAAAGACAGGTGTTACATTCAAGGATGTTGCAGGGCAGGATGAAGCTAAGGAATCACTTACAGAGATTGTTGATTTCTTACATTACCCTGAGAAATATGCCAAGATTGGTGCAAAGCTTCCTAAGGGTGCACTTTTAGTAGGACCTCCTGGAACAGGTAAGACGCTTCTTGCCAAGGCTGTAGCCGGTGAGGCAGATGTACCTTTCTTCTCGCTCGCAGGTTCTGATTTCGTTGAGATGTTCGTAGGTGTTGGCGCATCACGAGTAAGAGACTTGTTCAAGGAAGCAACTAAGCAGGCTCCTTGTATTATATTTATTGATGAGATTGATGCTATTGGTAAGAGCAGAGATTCCAAGTATGGCGGTGGCAATGACGAGCGTGAGCAGACATTGAACCAGTTACTTGCAGAGATGGATGGTTTTGATTCTTCTAAGGGAATATTCATTCTTGCAGCAACTAACAGACCGGAAGTACTTGATAAGGCTTTACTTAGACCAGGTCGTCTCGACAGAAGAATTACCGTTGACAGACCTGATAAGAAGGGAAGAATTGAGACTCTTAAGGTACATTCTAAGGATGTGCTTATGGACGATACAGTTGATTTTGATGAGATTGCAATGGCAACAAGCGGTCTTGTTGGTTCAGACCTTGCCAATATCATTAATGAAGCTGCTATTGCGGCAGTTAAGAATGGAAGAAATGTTGTTACCCAGAAGGACCTTCTTGGTGCTTTTGATACAGTTGTAGCAGGTAAGGAGAAGAAGGAAAGAGTTCTTAGCAAGAAGGAAAAGCAGGTTGTTGCTTACCATGAGATTGGGCATGCCCTTATAAGAGCTATCAAGAATAATTCTGATCCGGTCCAGAAGATTACTATTATACCTCATACTAATGGTTCACTTGGTTATGTGCTTAACTTCCCAGAGGAAGAGAAGCATCTTGAGACTAAGGATGAACTTATGACAGACCTTATATCACTTGTTGGTGGCCGTGCTGCAGAAGAAGTTGTATTTGGTTCAGTTACTAATGGTGCTTATGATGATATCAAGAAAGCAACTAACCTTGCCAAGACAATGATTACAAGATATGGTATGTCAGACAGATTCGGACTTGTTGCATTATCAACAGTTGAAGATGAATATCTTAGCGGAAGAGCATCTATGAACTGTGCACAGGCAACTGAGGCAGAGGTAGATGACGAGGTAAAGAAGCTTATTGCGTCATGTTATGAAGAGGCTAAGCAGATTATAAGAGAGAACAGAGAAGTAATGGATCAGCTTGCAAGATATCTGTATGACCATGAGACTATCACAGGCAAGGAATTCATGAAGATATTCAGAGAGGCAAAGGGAATACCTGAACCGGTTGATACTTCATTATTCTCAACATCAGAGAAAGTGGCAGAAAGCGTAACATTTAATGAAGATGGAAGCTATTCATCGACAGTTAGTGGTGAGCCGGAAAGCGATATATGGAAGAATATTGGCAGTCATTCAGACGATAATGAATCTGATGATACAGCTAAAGAAAAAGAAGATGATTAATAATAAAGGGGCATATCACATTGTGATATGCCCCTTATATCAACGCTTATTCTTTTCAGATATGTGTGAATGATATCCTGACGAAGTGCTTTCAATAGATTGTGAAGCAACGTCAGCAGCATCTTTAAGAGCGGTCTGTTTAGACTGTTCCTTAGCAGAACTGATTCTGGATTCAATTTTTTTAAGAAAAACATATGTAAGATATTCGCGGGACGGAGTTGGGATAATACATCCATAAATGTAGCGTTCGCCATACAACTGGCTGCGTATGATAAAACATTTAAAATGAAAGTTAAACTGCTTTCCGTTTGCCTGATCTGAAAATGTTATATATGTATTATTATAGTTATATAATAGTTCGTTGCTGGTTGAAAATGAAAGTCCTTTATCACTGACATCAATTAACGTTACTGGAATATCAGCTTCTGTGGTATCTGATGAGATATGTCCCGAAGCCCCGGTTGAAATGCGCTGATTAAATCTTCTGTCGCATTCAGAGGCAATGCTGGCAAAAACATTGGTCGAGATTTTGTAGTAAGCAGATGCGAAACTGGTTGATTTATAAGAGATAGTTTCTATGTTAATATTCTTCCAGACTACACGGTTCTTTGTTGCTGGGTCTATGGTATAAAGATTAAATAAAATATCCTTATAAGAAGAAAAATCTATTACAGCACCTTTTGATGTAAAAGGCGCTATGAGAATGTAGCCATTCTTGGATGCAACAACAGAGGAAGGCATCTCGTAGCTGACATTATCTATGGATATTTCAATTGAAATTGACCCGCCTACGGGAATATCAGATATTAACATAATACAACTCCCTTACATTAATAATTAAATATAGAATATCATAAAATTGCTGATTAATAAACGAAAATATGTTATATTTTTTTACATAGGGAGGAGATGCTATGAGTTTTACACATTTGCATGTGCATACTGAATATTCATTGCTGGATGGCTCCAGTAAGATAAAAGAGATTACTAAACGGGCAAAGGAACTTGGCATGGACAGCCTTGCAATAACTGACCATGGTGTGATGTATGGTGTTATTGAATTTTACGAGGCGGCTAAGAAGGCAGGAATCAAGCCTGTTCTTGGCTGTGAGGTGTATGTAGCTCCGGGGTCAAGGTTTGATAAAGGCGCAGGACAGAGTGAGGATAAATATAATCACCTTGTATTGCTGGCAGAGAATAACACCGGATATCAGAATCTTATGAAGATAGTCTCAAAAGGGTTTACAGAAGGCTTTTACTATAAGCCGAGAGTAGACAAGGAAGTGTTAAGGGAATATCACGAGGGAATTATTGCTACGAGTGCGTGCCTTGCAGGTGAGGTGCAGAGATATCTGTCAAGAGGCATGTATGAGACGGCCAGAGATGCTGCCCTTGAACTTCAGGATATATTCGGAAAGGGAAATTTCTTTCTTGAATTGCAGGATCACGGAATAGCAGAACAGCACTATGTCAATCCACAGCTTATGCGTATGCATAATGAGACCGGAATTGAACTGGTATGTACGAATGATGTTCATTATACTTATGCAGATGATGTAGATGCACATGATATATTATTATGTATACAGACAGGTAAGAAGCTTTCTGATGAAAACAGGATGCGATATGAGGGTGGACAGTTCTATTTAAAGTCAGAGGAAGAGATGGCGGAATTGTTCAAATACGCACCGGAAGCAGTTGAGAACACTCATAAGATAGCAGAAAGATGTAATGTTGAGATAGAATTCGGAGTTACAAAGCTGCCAGCGTTTGATGTGCCAGAAGAATATGGAAAGAATTCATGGGTGTATCTTAATGCTTTATGCTATGAGGGGTTAAAGGAGAGATATCCGGACAAGACCGCAGATGTATGTATTGAAGATATTATAGAGCAGGCAAAAGCATCAATAGTTGCAGACAGAAAAGATGTTGTTATAAAAAGGGCAGAGGATTCGAATGATATATTCCAGAGACTTTCTTACGAGCTGTCAGTTATCTATTCAATGGGATATGTCGATTATTTCCTGATTGTGTGGGATTACATTAATTATGCCAAGACACATGATATTCCGGTTGGACCCGGACGAGGCTCGGCGGCAGGAAGTCTTGTGTCATACTGTCTTGGAATAACAACGCTTGACCCTGTTAAATACAATCTTGTATTCGAACGATTTCTGAATCCTGAGCGTGTGTCCATGCCCGATATTGACGTGGACTTTGCACCAGAAGGCAGACAGAAGGTTATTGATTATGTTATAGAAAAATATGGTAAAGAATGTGTGTGCCAGATAATCACATTTGGAACTATGGCAGCAAGAGCCGTTATTAAAGATGTCGGAAGGGTTATGGATCTTCCATATGCGATGGTTGATAACATTGCGAAGATGATACCACAGAAGGTTGGTGTTACGATTGACAGTGCAATGAATGGTGACGCAGACAGGGACATTAAGCCAAATGCTGAGTTTAAGGCATTGTATGAAGCTGATGAGACAGTGAGAGATCTTATAGATAAAGCAAAGAGACTTGAAGGACTGCCAAGGCATGCTTCAGTTCATGCCTCAGGTGTTCTTATCAGTCAGAAGGATGTTGGAGAGTATGTTCCGGTTGCAGTTGGAGCAGATAATGTTAAGGTTACGCAGTTTGAAGGTCCTACTCTGGAACATTTGGGACTGTTAAAATTTGACTTTTTAGGTCTTAGAAACTTAACTGTAATCCAACAGACTGAAAAATGTGAACAGCAGATTGACCCTGCATTTTCAGTGGATAATATACCATATAACGATAAGTCTGTATTTGAATGTATAAGTCAGGGCAAATGTGCAGGTATATTCCAGTTAGAGAGTGGCGGAATGAAAAACTTCATGAAAGAGTTAAAACCGGATTGTTTAGAGGATTTAATTGCTGGTATATCGCTTTACAGACCGGGACCAATGGATTTCATACCACAGTATATTAAAGGAAAAGAGAACGCGGGAAACATAACCTATGAATGCCCGCAGTTAGAGCCAATCTTAGAGCCGACATATGGCTGTATGGTTTATCAGGAGCAGGTTATGCAGATTGTCCGTGACCTTGCCGGATATTCGTGGGGCGGTAGTGATAATGTGCGAAGAGCAATGGCTAAGAAAAAGCTTGATGTAATGGAGCAGGAACGTCAGAATTTCGTATACGGTAATGAAGCTAACGGAGTACCAGGCTGTATTAAGAATGGCATAAGTGAACAGACAGCCAATAAGATATATGATGAGATGATGGATTTTGCAAAATACGCATTTAACAAATCACATGCGGCATGCTATGCGGTTGTGGCATACCAGACAGCATATCTGAAAGTACATTTTCCTGTACAGTATATGGCATGGCTGATATCAAGTGTAACTGATAAAACAAGTAAGGTCGCAGAATATATTCTTGCAGCAAGAGAGATGGGAATTAGTATTCTTCCTGTTGATGTCAATAAATCAGTTGCTGATTTCGGTGTTGAAGGTAAGAATATAAGGTTTGGATTTAATGCGGTAAAGAGTATGGGAAGACCTACAATTACTGCGATTATTGAAGAAAGGACCAATAATGGCGATTTTCACTCCATGCAGGATTTTATTACAAGAATGGCAGGGGCAATTAATAAGAGAACAGTTGAGCATCTTATACTTGCAGGTGCATTTGACACATTTGGTAATACAAGACGGGGCATGATGAATGTCTATGAGAGAATGATTGATAGTGCTGTTAAGCAGAATAAAGATGCTATTTCAGGACAAATGTCACTATTCGATTTCGTAAGTGAAGAGGATAAACAGAGCCTTGAAATGAAAGTGCCTGATATTCAGGAGTTTGAAAAGGAGGATCTGCTTGAACGTGAAAAAGAAGTTCTCGGTGTATATGTAACAGGACATCCGCTGGATGAATATACTGGTATGTGGGAGAAGCATATTTCTGCGAGAAGTACAGATTTTCTTATTGATGAGGAAACCGGACAGGCAAAGCTTATGAACGGTTCAAAGCAGACGATAGGTGGCCTTATAAGTAACATTAAGGTTATTACTACCGGTTCAGGCCAGCAGATGGCGTACCTTACAATAGAAGATTTTGTTGGAAGCGTTGAGGTAATCATGTTTGCAAGAAATTATCAAAAATATAAAAGACTTTTTGATACGACCAACAAAGTATTTGTTACGGGAAGAATACAGGCAGATGCCGACAAACCTGCAAGACTTACGGCAGACAGTGTTGTGAGCTTTGACAGTGTTCCAAGAAGATTGTGGCTCAGGTTTGACAGTCTTGCTGAGTATGAGACACACAGGGATGAGCTTGCTGATATTTTCAAAGAATCGGACGGTAAAGACACAGTCACAATATATTGTGTGGCAGAAAAACAGAGAATAGCGCTTCCACAGAGTCAGTGCGTGAAGGTGACATCAGACCTGCTTTATATTCTTAAGAGTAAATATGGTGAGAAAAATGTTGCTACAACATAAATTTTAATTAACATTGGTAAAAAATTATCAAAAAAAGAAGATTTTTCTTTTATAATGTGGTAACATAAAGCAGAAAATAATATTAAGAGATAAGAAAGGGGAAGTTATGGCAAAGGAAATTAAAACAATCGGCGTATTAACAAGTGGTGGAGATGCTCCAGGCATGAATGCTGCTATCCGTGCAGTTGTAAGAACTGCTTTGAATAAGGGACTTAAGGTCAAGGGTATTCAGAAGGGCTATAACGGACTTCTTAATGATGAGATAATTGATATGGACAAGCGAAGCGTTGCTGATATTATCCAGCGTGGTGGAACAGTCCTCTATACAGCACGATGCATGGAATTCATGACTGAAGAAGGTCAGAAGAGAGGTGCTGAAGTATGCAGAAAGCATGGAATTGACGGTATAGTTGTAATCGGTGGAGATGGTTCTTTCAGAGGTGCACAGAAGCTTGCAGCACAGGGAATTAATACTATCGGACTTCCGGGAACAATTGATCTTGATATTGCATGTACAGATTATACTATTGGATTTGATACTGCTGTTAATACAGCAATGGAAGCTATTGATAAGATAAGAGATACATCTACATCACACGAAAGATGCAGTATTATCGAGGTTATGGGAAGAAATGCAGGATATATAGCATTGTGGTGTGGTATTGCCAATGGTGCAGAGGATATCCTTCTTCCTGAAAGATATGATAATGATGAGCAGACTCTTATTAATCATATTATAGAAGGAAGAAAGAAGGGCAAGAAACACCATCTTATTATTAATGCTGAAGGTATCGGACATTCTACAGGAATGGCAAGAAGAATTGAAGCTGCAACAGGTATTGAGACAAGAGCTACTATTTTAGGATACATGCAGCGTGGTGGTTCACCAACATGTAAGGACAGAATGTATGCGTCTATTATGGGTGCTTATGCTGTTGACCTTCTTGCTGAAGGAAAGAGTAACAGACTTGTAGCATACAGGGATGGTAAGTTTGTTGATTATGATATTGATGAAGCACTTGCCATGACTAAGGATATTAATGATTATGAATTTAATATAAGTGCGTTACTTTCTAAGTAATGCATGGCAGAAAGGTAACCTCATAATGATAACCAGTACGAGCAGTTCACAGGTAAAGCATGTTATATCATTGCTTTCTAAGGCCAGGGAAAGAAAGAAGAATAAAGAATATGTTGTAGAGGGAGTCCGCATGGTATCTGAGGTGCCGGCAGATTTACTTGTAAAGATATATATGTCTGAAAGATTTCATAGTAACAATCCTGAGTATGTGCATGAGCTGGTTAAGAAGCAGGGGATTTCTTCTGACAGTATTGAGATTGTCGCCGATAATGTATTTGACAGAATGTCACAGACACAGACACCACAGGGGATTATGGCGGTTGTAAGAATGAATGACAGCAGTATTTCAGATATGCTTACCGACAATCCGTTACTGATTCTTGTTGAGAATCTTCAGGATCCGGGTAATCTGGGAACTATATTAAGGATGGGTGAAGGTGCAGGTGTTACCGGAGTTGTTATGAGTTCTAATACTGTGGATATATATAATCCTAAGACAATAAGGTCAACAATGGGTTCTATATTCAGAGTGCCATTTGTATATGTGCAGGATTTTAGCGATGCAGTTTCACAGTGTCAGAATGCCGGAATTAAGGTATATGCTGCACATCTTGACGGAAAGAATACATATCTTGGTGAAGATTACAGGGAAGGAACCGCATTTCTAATAGGCAATGAGGGAAATGGACTTACAGATGATATCACTAAGCAGGCAGATACACTTATAAGAATTCCGATGCAGGGAGAGGTGGAATCTCTTAACGCGGCAATAGCATGTACAATTCTTACATACGAAGCTGTCAGACAGAGAAGTGTGTAGATAACCAACTATATATATGGTCATATACTATTTTTGGCAAAATGAATTTAATAAACAAACCCGCAAACCCGCTCATAGAGCGGGTTTTAACATATTTGACAAATTACTGTAACTTTGCTATTATATTTCCGTAATAAATTGTAACATTTCTGTAACAATTTATAGGCGAAGCTAAATAAGCCGCCGGAAAGGGAAGTATAATATGAAACTTAGAAGTAGCAAAGCTGCTTGCTATGTGGGAGCTGCAATTGTGTTATTTATGACACCGGTTCTTCCAGCAGTGGCAACTACCTATGAGAAAACACAGAATACTGACACGGGAATTAAGGTTGCATCTTATTCAGCTAATACAGAAGAGGTTCTTGTGACTGGGTATGAAGAAACAGGAACATACAAGAACAAGGCAGTAGCAATTACTGATCCTTATCTTGATGTTTATGACACTTCTGACGAAGAGACAGCACAGGTTGTGGGAAGATTATATACTAACACACTTGTAGATGTTGATATGGTCGGAAAGGAATGGACTAAAGTTAGTTCAGGAAACTGCGAAGGTTATGTACAGACACAGTGCTTATGTTTTGGAGAAGAAGCAGAGGCTATAGCAGAACAGATTGGAACAGATAATCTTCTTGCAGGATATACAATAGCAGAGATTGAAGCTATTGAAGCAGAAGAAGAGGCTGAAAGACTTGCAGAAGAAGCAAGACTTGAGGCAGAGGCAGAAGCTGAAAGAGCGGCGGCTGCAGCAGAGGAAGCAAGACGACAGAAGATAATTGCTAATACAATATCAGGAACAGATATAACATATAACCCAACTATGAGCGTATCAGATGATGATATATGGCTTATGGCATGTATCATAGACTGGGAGGCTGGATACCAGCCATATGCAGGAAAGCTTGCAGTTGCAAATGTTATTCTTAACAGAGTAAGAAGCGGACATTATCCTGGTACAGTTACAGGGGTTATATATCAGAGATCACAGTTCTCAGGTGTATCAGATGGTGCAGGCAATCCATCAGACAGATTTGCAGCAAGACTTGCAAATGGTCCAAGAAACACAGAATGTATGCAGGCAGCACTTGAGGCATTATCAGGCGTTAATAATATAGGTGGTTATACATCATTCAGGGCATTATATACTGTAGATGTTAACAACTATTCAGATTTTGTAATAATTGGAGATCATATATTCCATTAAGGGATAAAAAAGGTGGTGTGGTTTTCTTCCGTACAAACTACGCTACATAATAATAAGCATTGAGCGTGGAAGGCTGTTTAAGTTCTCGTTACGCTGTCAACGCACATCCGTGTGCGAGACAGCTCGCGCGTCCGTCCGTGGACGCGCGTACACTTAGGTAGTGACTTTGCTCAATGCTTTTATTATGTGCATAGTTTGCAGTCAGAAAAGCCACACCACCTTTTTTATTGGCGGACGGAAGGCGTGGCAGATGCGGAATATTCATGGGACGGGGCAAAGCCCCTCCCATGAATTTTGATGGAAAGTAGAGTGGTTGTGCAGCCTTTTAAACTGGCAGCCGAAAGTCGAACCAGTCCGGAGAGGTGTAGGAGAGGAAAGTTACTCTGCCATGAATTTGGAGAAGTGTGGAGAAAGGGAGGTTGTGGGGGATGGCGGAAAGCTGACTTTAAACTGAACGCATAATAAAGGTACTGGGCATGTAGAAAGAATGAGTGTACACGCGTCCATGGACGGACGCGTGAGCTGGCGCGCACAAGGATGTGCGTTGCCAGCGTTAACGGTCGGGGACGAAGCATGGAACGCCCAGTGCCTATTATTATGCAGAGAAGTTTAACGGAAGCTATCCGCTATCTCCCACAACCGACCGTCTTACAACTACACAAATTAAACAACGCATTTGACGAAGAACTATAATTGCGATAGAATGAACAAAGTTATTAATTATTCAATGTATGCGAATTTGCCATACAGACAGGAGGATGTCATGGATTTAAAGGGACGCGACTTTTTAACACTCAAGGATTATACACCTGAGGAGATTTTATATTTGATAGACTTAGCAGCAGAGCTTAAGGATAAGAAGAAAAAGGGCATTGTAGAACAGCCGCTTATCGGAAAGAATGTTGCACTTATATTCGAGAAGACAAGTACAAGAACACGCTGCTCATTTGAGGTAGCAGCCCATGACCTTGGTATGGGTGTCACATATCTTGACCCAACAGGTTCACAGATAGGCAAGAAAGAGAGCATTGCTGATACAGCAAGAGTTCTCTGTACAATGTTTGAAGGAATCGAATACAGAGGATTCGGTCAGGAGATAGTTGAAGATCTTGCAAAATATTCAAGTGTGCCGGTATGGAACGGACTTACTAACGAATACCATCCAACACAGATGCTTGCAGATATGCTTACAATCAAAGAGAAGCTCGGCAGATTAAAGGGCGTTAAGTTCGTATACATGGGTGATGCAAGATACAACATGGGTAACTCACTTATGATTGTCTGCTCTAAGTTAGGACTTCATTACACAGCCTGCACAGCTAAGGAATATTTCCCTGACAAGGAACTCGTTGCACAGTGTGAGGAATGGGCAAAGATAAGCGGTGGTTCAGTAACACTTACAGAAGATGTTAAGGCAGGAACTAAGGACGCAGACGTATTATACACAGATGTATGGGTATCAATGGGTGAGCCTGACGAAGTATGGGCAGAGAGAATCAAGGCACTTCTTCCATATCAGGTTAACAAGGCAGTTATGGACAATGCTTCTAAGAACGCAATATTTATGCACTGTCTTCCTGCATTCCATGACCTTAAGACTAAGATTGGTAAAGAAATTCATGACAAATTCGGTCTTGATGAGATGGAAGTTACAGATGAAGTATTTGAGTCAGAGCAGTCAGTTGTATTCGATGAGGCTGAGAACAGAATGCATACAATCAAGGCTGTAATGGCAGCTACACTTGGAGCTTATAAGTAAAAATGTAATTGGCAACGGTTAATTCGTAAGGTATGGAGGCGTTATGTATTATACAACGAGTGGCGCGTATAGAAAGAGTAAGATGCTCATAGACTATGCCAATATAGCACTCACATTTGCAATAGGAGTGGTATTCATAATTATACTTTTCCTGCGCAGCGGAAGCGGAATATTATTTGCTGTGGAATTCATGCTTGGAGCATTAGTTAACGGACTTACAGCAGCTAAGAATTTCATGAGTGACAGAACGGTGTCAGGAGTTATTCTTACAGTTGTTACGTTAGGACTTCTGCTTATGGCAGTAATAGCATGGCGGGTAATGGTATGAAGACTAAGATTTTAAATGTTTTGAGAAAATCAGATGGATATGTGTCAGGGCAGGCACTGTGCAATATGCTGGGGGTTTCAAGAACGGCTGTTTGGAAGGTGATAAACCAGTTAAAAGAAGAAGGCTATGTTATAGAGGCAGTCCAGAATAAAGGCTATCATATAACACAGTATCCTGATATTCTTACATCAAGCGAGATAATGAGTCAGCTTACCTGTGTGGATACAGGCAATACGACAGGGATTATCCGCGAAGTAGTATATTATGACGAGACAGATTCTACCAACAATGAAGCTAAGAGAGCGGCAGAGAGAGATAATGCAGCTGATGGAACACTTTATATAACAGAGAGCCAGACAGGTGGTCGGGGCAGACGCGGCAGGAATTGGGTTTCTCCTGCAGGAAGTGGGATATGGATGTCACTTCTTTTAAGACCGGATATTGCACCAGTCAATGCGTCAATGCTTACAATAGTGGCAGCCATGGCTGTGCAGGAGGCAATCCACAAGGTTCTTACAGAGGACGGACATGATGCAGAGTGCCGTATAAAGTGGCCTAATGATATAGTTCTTAATAAGAAGAAGGTATGTGGAATATTAACAGAGATGAGTGCTGAGATGGATTACATACATTATGTAGTTATTGGTATGGGAATTAATGTTAATACGACAGAATTTGATGATTCAATCAAGGCAACAGCTTCTTCTCTGTATCTTGAGACTGGCGACCATCTGAAAAGAAGCCGTATAGTAGCCGCATTTTCAGAGAGCTTTGCAAAGTACTATGATACATTTGTTAAGACACAGAATCTGGCTGGGCTTAAAGAAGACTATAATTCAATGCTTGTCAATAAGGGCGGCGACGTCAAGGCAATATATGCTGACAAGGAAATTGTTGGAAAAGCACTTGGAATCAACGATGAGGGCGAACTTATCATTAAGACAGACGAGGGCGAGAAGATTATCAGAACCGGAGAGGTTTCTGTGAGAGGATTATATGGATATGTTTGATGAAAATGTAGTTTTATGTGTATCTAATTCTTATGAGAAGAAATACTATTTTAACCCTGATTTTGATAAGCTTCCGGATGATGTAAAGAACGAGTTAAAGATTATGTGCGTTCTTTTCACAGAGGAAGTTGGTGGAATACTTGATATGGAATTCGATGAGGAAGGCAATCTTTTGTTCAAATCATCAGCAGACGAGGGCGATTTACTGTATGACGAGATAGCATGCGGTATGCTCGTCAAGAAGTATCAGTATGAGAAGAGAGAACTTCTTGAATCACTTGAGATGTTCTTCAAGGTATTCTTCTTAGGCATGGAGTAATTATGAGAATTGGAAATGTTGAGATAAAGAACAATATTGCATTGGCACCGATGGCAGGAGTAACAGACCTGCCATTTCGACTTTTATGCAAGGAGCAGGGCTGCGGGCTTATGTGTACCGAGATGGTCAGTGCCAAGGCTGTGCTGTATAACAATAAGAATACAGAAGACCTGATGAAGACAGTGCCAGAGGAGAGGCCGCTTGCATTGCAGCTTTTTGGTTCAGACCCGGATATCATGGCTGATATAGCGAAGAGACTTTCAGAAAGAGAGTTTGATATAATTGATGTCAATATGGGATGTCCTGTTCCAAAGGTAGTCAATAACGGCGAAGGTTCGGCACTTATGAAGGACCCTGTGCTTGTCGGAAGAATAGTCGAGAAGATGGCTGATGCACTTGATAAGCCGCTTACAATCAAGATAAGGGCAGGATTTGATGAGAATAGTATAAATGCGCCTGAGATAGCACATGTTATTGAGGAGTCAGGCGGGGCTGCCGTTGCAGTCCATGCAAGAACAAGGCAGCAGTATTATTCAGGACAAGCAGACTGGGATATAATAAGACAGGTCAAAGAAGCAGTATCGATTCCAGTTATTGGTAATGGCGATATTAAAAGCGGCGAAGATGCTGTTAATATGATGAAGCAGACAGGCTGTGACGGAATAATGATTGGAAGGGCCGCAAGGGGAAATCCATGGATATTCAGACAGGTTTCTGAATATATGAATAATGGTACAATAATTGCACCTCCGTCTGTTGAAGAAGTATGCCAGATGATTAAGAGGCATGCCAAAGGATTGTGTGAGATAAAAGGCGAGTTTACAGGAATCCGCGAGATGAGAAAACATTTTGCATGGTATACAGCAGGAATCAAGCACGCAGCGGCATTAAGAAATGAAGCTAACCAGGTTACTAATCTGGAACAGTTTGATGGGCTTGTGGATAGGATACTGGAAGGGTTACATTGACAGACAGGAACTGATAGTTTATAATATTGTGACGCTTGTGGGGTTTTATTCTCTAGTAGAGCAGAAGCATATTAGTGTAGCAGATATATAGAAAGGTGATAAGAACATGGCAGAGAAACAGTTTCTTACTAAAAAGGGGTATGACGAAAGAGTAGCAAGACTTGAGGAGCTTAAGGTTGTCAGAAGAAAGGAAGTTGCCCAGAAGTTAAAGGAAGCAAGAGAGCAGGGCGATTTATCAGAGAATGCTGAGTACGATGCAGCTAAGGACGAGCAGAGAGATATCGAAACAGAAATTGCAGAACTTGAAGCAATTCTTGCTAACTGTGAGGTTATTCAGGATAACGATAAGAATAAAGATGTAGTTAAGATGGAGAGCGTTGTTGTACTTCACGATGTAGAATTCGATGAGGATATCGAGTATACAATCGTTGGTTCATCAGAGGCAGACAGCCTTAATAACAAGATTTCTAATGAGTCACCACTTGGTGCAGCTCTTATTGGAAAGAAGAAGGGTGACACTGTTAAGGTAGAAGCACCTGTTGGAGAGATTGAATATACAGTTGTATCTGTAAAGAACGACTAATTTTCAGTAACATATAGAAAAGGAGATACTCATTCATGGGAGATAATAAATCTGCACAGCAGCCTGACGTTAACGAGCAGATTAAGGTTCGTATGGAAAAGTTAAAGAACCTTCAGGACGCAGGTAAGGATCCATTCCAGATAACAAAGTATGATGTAACACATCACACAGACGAAATAAGAGCTATCTATGAAGCACATGAGAAAGAACTTCTCGGTGACAGACCAGCAGTTAATACTGAAGGTTTAGATGAGCAGCAGGCAAGAGAAGCAGTTACTGCTGATTACAATGAGAGAAGAGCCATTATGGACGCTTCTCCAATTAATGTAAGCTTTGCCGGACGTATGATGTTCAAGAGAGTAATGGGAAAGGCATCTTTCTGTAACATTGCTGATCTTAAGGGCAGAATGCAGGCATATATTTCAAGAGATGCAATTGGCGAAGAAGCATATGCAGACTTTAAGAAGTCTGATATCGGTGATATCTTCGGTATCAAGGGATTTATCTTCAGAACTAAGACAGGAGAGATTTCAGTTCACGCTGAGGAGATTACTCTTCTTTCTAAGAGCTTACAGGTACTTCCAGAAAAGTTCCACGGAATCACAGATACTGATATGAGATACCGTCAGAGATATGTTGATTTAATAATGAATCCTGAGGTTAAGGAAACATTTGTAAAGAGATCAAAGATTATCAAGGAAATCAGAAAGTTCCTTGATGGCAGAGACTTCATGGAAGTTGAGACACCAACACTTGTATCTAATGCTGGTGGTGCTGCTGCAAGACCATTTGAGACTCATTACAACGCACTTGACGAGGACGTTAAGCTTCGTATTTCATTAGAGCTTTATCTTAAGAGACTTATCGTTGGTGGTCTTGAGAGAGTTTACGAAATCGGACGAGTATACCGTAATGAGGGTGTTGATACAAGACACAACCCTGAGTTCACACTTATGGAGCTTTACCAGGCATACACAGATTACGAAGGTATGATGGAACTTACTGAGAGTATGTTCAGACACCTTGCTGAGACTGTATGTGGTACAACTAAGATTACTTACAACGGCACTGAGATTGACCTTGGAAAGCCATTCAGAAGACTTACTATGAATGACGCAATTAAGGAATATGCTGGTGTTGATTTTGATACAATTAAGACTGATGAAGAAGCTAAGGCTCTTGCTAAGGAGAGAGGAATTGAGTTCGAGGAGCGTCATACTAAGGGCGACATCATCAACCTCTTCTTTGAGGAGTACTGCGAGGAGAATTTAATCCAGCCTACATTTATTATGGATCATCCTCTTGCAATATCTCCACTTACTAAGAAGAAGCCATCTGATCCAGAGAAGGTTGAGCGTTTCGAGCTTTTCATTAACACATGGGAAATGTGTAATGCGTACTCAGAGCTTAACGACCCAATCGACCAGAGAGAGCGTTTCGCACAGCAGGATAAGAACGCAGAGAACGGCGACGAGGAAGCACAGCACACAGATGAGGACTTCCTTAACGCACTTGCAGTAGGTATGCCACCAACAGGCGGTATCGGTTACGGTATTGACAGACTTGTTATGCTGCTTACAGATTCACCTGCAATTAGAGATGTTCTGCTCTTCCCGACAATGAAAACACTTGATAAGTAAGAATAGGCAGATATGCTAATAAAATAAGGCATTCCCGAGATTTTAGGGAGTGCCTTATTTTATATTACTGTTATAAATACTGTTACTTTTGTTGAATGAATATTATTGATAATTGTTAGTTATCAAGAAAATAGTATAATATTGTAATACATAAAAATAAAAAAGTCAAGAAAAATATAGAAAAAGCTTGACACAACTTTATTAGCGTGTTAATATCAACACAACAATAAAAGTTCTTTGACAACTTATCTATCTCCCGGCTACTTTGAACGGATAATAATATGTTTGATGATATTTGAATTGTTCACAATATTAGAAACACAATGAAGCCACCGTGTAATAAAGAGACTTTGACCAGTAGCCAATAATGCAGTTCTAAGCAGGGTTAATAGAAGAAGTAATCTGAAAAGATTAGCCTGAGATATAAATCATAAGATTTTGGAGAGAGTCATTTTAAGAAAATTGATATTTGTATATTGTTATTTATATGCAAAATTCAATTTTTTTGAAATGGCTCTCTCTTTTTTATTTATGTCAAGAGCAGAAAGGAGAAAACATGAGAAAGGCAACATTTGAAGTTATTGAAAATCCCTTATTAGTTAATACAAGCGGATTACAGGCACTTACTCAAAGTGGCAGACCTTTAGCAATTAAAATTGGAGAATTAGCAGGAGCAAAAGTTCAAATTGGAAGGTCTGTTCGTTGGAATCGAGAAAAGGTTGAATCTTACTTAAACAAAATATCAACAACAGATTGAAAGGAACAAATATGAATGATTTAGTTAAAATTGCAGGACTTGATATTGATTTTGTAAAAGCTGTAAAAAAGGCAAATGAAGGAGAATCAATTATTATTCCAAGTACTGAAAACGGACAACCTGTATTAGTGTGTTGGAATATTCCTTTATGTTCAATCGCTAGGAAGCAACTTCTACAGATTGCAAAGGACAAAAATAAAAAGTGTGTCAAATTTTATAGTGTTGACAAAGGTCATATTTGCACATTGGTGGTGATTTAATGCGAATGACAATAAGTCAATTAGAAGAGTGTAAACGCTTATTATCAACGACTTGTCGGCTACAATTTCAAGAACCACCACAAAATTATGAATTAGGCTTGAGACAACTAAATGCACTATATCGGCAGATAAATTATCAGATTACACATACACCTAAATATAATCATATAGCTGTGATTATTTGCTTATCTGAACATAATGGCGAATTGTGTTACATTGCTTATGAACATACAGGAAGAAAGGGAAGACCTCGAAAGGTATTTATTCCTAATGGAAATATAGCTGTGGGAAAACAACCTAAAGCACACACTCATTTGCATTGTTATTTTGCAGGAGCAAACAGCTTTTCTCTTGCAAACCAAATATGTACTAAGCAGAACGGAAAAGCCAAAAAGCAGGGCAAAAGTAAACCAGTTCTAAAGAGTGCCAAAAGTAGTTTTTCAGTAGATTATTGCCGACAACAAGCCTCTGCAATTAGAGAAATCGGAAATGTTGATTATTATGCAAGATTGCAAGATTTAGTATGATTTACACTTACAAAATTTTAAATAACAAACATCTTGAAAGCTAGTAAAAATAAGGATTTATCCAATGCAAGCACAAACTATGTAATAAATATATATAACTAATATAACAGTTATAATATGCAATCTATGGCAGATAGGAGATGATGATAATAGCATTGTATAATTTAGCGAATCTGTGTTATTTGACACGACCAGAAAAGTGTTACCAACACTTGATATTGTCTTTGTCGTTATACGGAAATTCGCTTATAAGCGTTAAAAGAAAACGCATGAGGGGAAAATACTTTATTTCTTGCACTTTTTGGAGTGAATCAAAACAAGTACAAAATAGCTTAGATTACTACTTGCAAGGGGAGCAGATAGGGGAATTTATAAGGCTTATAAGAAATGATAAATCATTGAAAGGAGTTGATATAAGTTGAAAAATTATGAAAGCAGATTAAGAGCAATACAAAAGATTGTAGACGGAAAAACAGCAAAGGTTGTATTTCTTGATTATAAGAACGGAAAGCATTATTTAGACGGGAAACCAGTTGATATTAATACTATTAAGGCAGATGTTATCATCATTGATGATATACCGGAATCTGTGGAAGGAAGTGATACAGATGAAAGTGACGGATAATCAACTTATATCAGCACTTTTAAGTTGCCCCACAATAAAATTAGCCAGTGAATCAGTTGGACTTTCAGAGCAATCAGTTTATAGCCGATTAAGAAAGCCTGATTTTAGAGAGAAACTACAAAATGCAAGAACAACACAATTTCAAGTTATTTCAAGCAAGCTAGAGGATGCTAATTTTAAGGCACTGGACACACTTATCAACATTCTTGATGATAGCGAAGTATCAGCAGGAATCAAGGTTAGAGCTTCTCAAACGCTTCTTGATTTATCATTAAAGAATCGAGAGCAAGCAGACATTATAAGCAGAATCGAGAATCTTGAACAGATGTTGGACGAACAAAGTAAACAAGTGTAGTAAACTTTATGAAATATTTTTAAATTTCACGAAAGGAAGTGATTATATGAAGAATTTAGCAACGGACATTTTAAGAGCAGAGAAGAAAAAAGCTAAAATATGGCAGATTGCAACTATAGTTGTGATTATTGTAGCAATAGCAGAATTATTAATTATTATGAATTAATGCAGTAAAGGAGATTATTTATTATGACAAAAATTGAAAAAGAAAAATTAACAATGACATTAGGAATTATCGGAGATTGTATGAGTTTGATTAATAAGTACAAGGCAGATTATAAGCAGGCAGTCGATAAGATATTAGCTGATAAAACAAGGACATCTGAATTTAAAAATGAGCAGATTGCATTTTGTAAGAAAGAACTAGATAAAAATGTACTTTCTGCAAAGTCCAAGATAAAAGAATCTGTAACAGAGATTAGACAGTTTGTTGGAAAGCCTTTTGATTTATCGCAGAATTATAATAATGCCCTTGATTATATTAGCACTATGCACAAAGCAGGAGCGTTAAATCCTGCAATGGTAGAGAACATTATTGATGAATACCGAGGAAATGAATCTGTATTATTATATTTACGCACAAAGCTGTCAGAAATGGGTGTACAGACATATCAGTTTGACGAGAATATGTTTTCCACATATGAAACAGATGTAAATGGAAATCAGTCATTTATAAGTCCAACAGAATTTTTTGATGATTTAGAAAAAACTATTGACAAAGGTAATGACAACCTTGTAGCGTTTGGACTGAATAAAGTAGAAAAGATTTTAGGAATCAATAGTGTAGGTATCAGCAACTATATATCTTCAATAAGCGAAGAAAAGGAATATCCTGCTGTTATGTAATTCTTATAAGCAAGAAACAATGAATTTCGCATCAAATTTGCGTTTTAAGTGTGAAATAGTATATTTGTATACCCTCGCACTTAAAACCGCAAATATGCGTGAATTTTAAAGCAATTAACCATATAAAAGTTATCCACAAGTTATCCACAGAGCTATCAACAATTCCGAAAAATACATACGGATTTTGCAACAAAAATAACAGTATTTTATAACAGTAAGGAAGTAAAAGTCTGAAAAAACCTTGTATTTACAAGCTTTTTTTGAAAAATGTTTACATTGTAAATAATAAAATATTGTGTTTTTGGCTATTCTGTTATACAATTATTGTACGGACAACAAATAGAGAGGTGATGAAATGAACAGTCCGAAAAAGCGAGGTAGACCTAAAGAAAGCAATCCAAGAAATAAGCGTTTTGAAGTGCGAATGACACAAGAGCAAGAACGATTACTTACAGAGTGTTCAGAAAAGGCAGGAATTACAAAAACAGACGTGATTATAAGAGGAATTGAATTGTTTAGGAATACATTATAAAAGGCTAGTCACTCCCCGACCAAAGTGAATGACTAACCCATACATAGAGTACAGACAGAATATCCGTACTGTGAAATATTTTATCATAGTGCAGATAATCTATCAATTAGTATTAGAAAGGTTATAGGTGGCATTATGGCAAGGAAGAAAGCAAGTAAGAGATATGATAGCAAAGGAATCGTGTTAAAAACTGGTGAATATCAACGCAAAGACGGAATGTATCTTTACAAGTATAAAGATACAATGGGTAAGCAGAGAATTATATATAGTTCAACATTGGCAGAACTAAGAGACAAGAAAGAACAGACGGAGCAGGACTTAAAGGACGGTATTAAAACTGCAAAGGAAAATACATTGACTGTAAATGATATGTTTGATAGGTATATAGCAACTAAGACGGAATTAAAAGACAGTACACGAAACAATTATAAGTATATGTATGAGCATTATATAAGAGATTCATTTGGACAAAAAATGCTTGCTAGTGTGAAGTATTCAGATGTAAAGGCATTCTATACAGCATTAATAAAAGATAAGGGATTCAAGCCGAACTCAATGGAAATAGTGCATACAATATTACACCCTACCTTTACCCTTGCGGTGCGTGATGATTATATCCGTAAGAATCCGACAGACGGAGTAATGGCAGAAATTAAGAAATCTCATAATTGGGAAAAGCCTAAAAGACACGCATTGACAGAAGAACAGCAAACAGCTTTTATAAATTTTGTGGCAAATAGTGATACATATAGTCACTGGTTACCTTTATTCACAACATTTTTAGGAACTGGTTGTAGAGTGGGAGAAATAATCGGTTTACGTTGGAAAGACTGTGATTTTGACAACAATAGTATAAGTATCAATCATAATATGATTTATAGACAACAAGAGGACGGAAAGTGCGAATTTCATATTACAACACCTAAGACAGAATCGGGAAAACGAACTATTCCAATGCTTGCAGAAGTAAAAAAAGCATTACTTACAGAGCGTAAGAATCAAGTTGCACAGGGTACATTTTTTAACAATACAGTTGTAGACGGATACAAGGGCTTTGTATTTGTGAATCGTTTCGGATATATTCATAACCCAATGACAATCAATCGTGCAATAGTGCGTATTTATAAAGCATATAATGAGCAGGAAACAAAGCAGGCAAAAAAAGAAAATAGAGAGCCTATATTGATACCGCATTTTAGTGTGCATAATTTACGCCATACCTTTTGTACAAGATTTTGTGAAAATGAATCTAACATAAAGGTAATTCAAGATATAATGGGGCATAGTGATATTACAACAACAATGAATATATATGCAGAAGCCACAGAGAAGAAAAAGCAGGAAAGTTTTAAGAATTTGGAGGGCAAAATAAAAATTTGCTAGTATAAAATTATAACGATTATGAACCACCAAAGCAGTAATGCAGAGGTGGTTTTTTAGTGTTACAAATACTGTTATTTTTTATGCCTGTTACTGTTATATATTACTGTTATTTTTGCAATATCCTACACAAAGCAAGACAAAACGAAAATAGCATAAAGTCATTGTATTTACTGGGTTTCTTGCTATATGACAAAACAAGACAACACTATACAAAATCAAAGTTGAGAGGTTGTATTTTAATCCCGACAATGAAGTCTATTGATAAGTAAGAATGCAGGAAAATCAAGGGTTTCAGAGCTTGGATGTACTAAAATATATAGTTGGTCAAGGGGTTTTGACCAAGATTTGACCAATTTTTGGCATAGTCAAAAAAAGATTAGTACAGGTTAGTATAGATTGCTTAGTCTGAAAAATTAAAGATTGTATTACTTAGAGGACATTTTCTAAAGAAATTTAGAAGATGTCCTCTTTTTGCGTTATAGGAACAATTGAAATATCGAAAGGAGAATAGCATGGAACATACAAAGGCATATCAGGAATTTAAGAAGAATGGTAATACAAAGTTTGTAAGATATAGCGAAGGAGCAGAAATCCAGAAGGTATCCATGAAGGACGAGCAGGCAGTCGGAAAGATTGTCATTGAGAAAACTGACAAAGTAACCGGAAAGCCGATCGATGGTGTTGTATTTGAAGTAAGAGATAAGGACGGAAAGGTGCTTGACACACTCACTACTGACAAGAATGGTCATGCAGAGAGCAAGGAGCTTCCTATCTGTA
>ONZU01000060.1_pt1 | contig 118638 bp, 104 predicted proteins | sample 1671161 | NCBI WGS metagenome assembly ONZU01 (sample SAMN06348128, study PRJEB24527) | human gut metagenome | biome: human gut; feature: ankylosing spondylitis patient; material: feces | host: Homo sapiens | place: China | collected 2015-10
CGTTGGTCTACGGAGACGACGGCCAGAGACCAGATGTTCCTCGAGCTCTTCTTCGGCGAATCTGACTGAGTGTAGATTCCACGGTTTTCAGGAGGGGATGTCCGAACGGGACAGGCGGGCTATACTGAAACCACGGCGGGGGTGCCTTCAGGGCAAAGCCCCGCATCCGACCAACACCGTTCGACTCAGCCACACAGATGCATCCTGCCTTTCTTTCAAAGCTCCCGGCCCTCCTGGCAGGCGCCCTGCTTCCGCTCGCTCTCGCGGGCGGCGCGCATGCCGAGGAAATCACCGGCCCGTTTGCCTACCCGACGGGCCTGCTTGACGCGCCGGCCACTCTGACGACGCCGCTCGGCCGCGACGCCCGCATCGGCAAGCCCCGCATCGTGCTCGAAAGCACCAGGCTCGAGGATCTTGCCGCCATGACGGGCGCAACCCGCCTTTCGGAGGGCGACGGCGTCTTCCGCCGCGACACGCTCTGCCTCACAGGCACCACCCACGGCAAGCCCATGATCGTCTGGTTCATCGCCACCGACAGCGACTTCGTGACCGAAGCGCAGCTCGAGTGGGCGGGTGAGCGCACGGTCCCCGAAATCTGCCGCAGGCTCGACGCCGAGCACCTTCCCGTCCAAATCGGCCGCATTGGTCTTGGCATGGAGTCCGCACTCGTTAACGAGCTTCTCGGCCGCGCCTCCTACAAGGACGAAGCGGGTTGGCACTACTGGTTCAGCCAGCGCTTCCTTCGCAACAAGCGAGGACTGCAGGAGCTCGAGCTCAACTGGCTGGCCGTTCACTATGACGACGACGGCCTCGTCGACAAGACGTTCTCCTCCCAGGTGACCAACCTCTGAGCCACCCTATGACCGACAGTCTTGCGCTATATTCCGCGCGCCGCGGCCTGGGCATTCTCGGCGGCACGTTCGATCCCGTGCACGCGGGGCACCTCTGTCTGGCCAGAGCGGCGCTCGACGCCGTTCCGCTCGTGCGCGTCGAGCTCATGCCCGCAGGCGAGCCTTGGCAGAAAAGCCGAATCTCGCCCGGCATTCACCGCTTGAACATGCTTCGCATTGCAGTAGAATACGAGCCTCAATGCCGCATCAACACGTCGGAACTCTGCCGAAGCGGTGCAACCTACACCATCGACACGGTCAGCCGGCTTCGCGAGGAGGTCGGGCCCGACATGCCGCTGGTCCTCATCCTCGGCAGCGACCAGTGGTTCAACCTCTCCACCTGGAGGGAGTGGCAGTCGCTCACCGACTTCGTGCACATCGCGTACTGCGCCAGAGACGGCGTGCGCGAATCCGAAATTCCCGAAAGCCAGGCCCTCTGGGCCGCGCCCCGCATGACCGAGGCGCGAAAGCTCGTCTTCTCGCCTTCGGGCAGGATCGCCCGCTTCGAAATGGCGCCTCACCGCGCCAGCGCCACCGCCATCCGCCGCACGCTTGCCAGAGAACCCTTTGCCCGCGCCATGTCGTCGCTCGACGGCTGGCTCGACCCCGGCGTTGCCTCCTACATCCGGACGCACGGACTCTATCAGCCCGCGCGCCATTAACCTCAAGTGAAACATGAACATCGAAGAACTCACCCAGCTCGTCGTCAACGCCCTTGAAGACGTCAAGGCCAAGGACATCAAGGTCTTCAACACCGAAGGCCTCACCGACCAGTTCGAACGCGTCGTCATCGCTTCGGGCACCTCCAACCGCCAGACCCGCGCCCTCGCCTACTCCGTCTCGCACGAAGTCAAGCAGGCCGGCGGCGACGTTCTCGGCATGGAAGGCCAGGAAACGGGCGAATGGGTCCTCGTCGACCTCGGCCCCGTCGTCTGCCACTGCCTGCAGCCCAACGTCCGCGACTACTACAACCTCGAAGAGATCTGGGGCGGCAAGGAAGTCTTCCTGAAGGCCAACGAAGAGTGCGCCTCCCGCCTGATGCCGCATCGCCCGGGCCACATGCCCGAAGACTTCGAATAAATCATGCAGATCCGCATCGTGGCCGTCGGCCAGCGCATCACCGAGTGGGCGCAGTCGGCCGTCTCCGACTATCTGTCGCGCTTTCCGCGCGACTTCAGGGTCGAGCTCAGGGAAATCCGCACCGAGCCGCGCGCAGGCCAGACGCCCGCGCGCCTCATGGCGGCTGAAGCCGAGCGCATCCTCGTCGCCATCGAACCCGACGACTTCGTCGTCGTGCTTGACGAGCACGGCAAGGATCTCACGACGATGGACCTCGCCAGACACTTCTCGCACTGGCGCGCCGACGGCGAAACGCCCGTCTTCGTGATCGGCGGCCCCGACGGCCTCGCCCCCGAGGTGAAGGCCAGGGCCAACCTGACGATCCGGCTTTCGTCGATGACCCTGCCGCACGCCTTTGCGCGCGTCATGCTCTCCGAGCAGATCTACCGCGCATGGTCGATCCTCGCAGGCCATCCCTACCATCGAGCCTGACACCGATGTCCAGCAAAACGATTTTCCTTGCGAGCAAGAGCCCGCGCCGCCGCGACCTGCTCACACGCCTCGGCTACGACGTTCGCGTCATCGCGAGCAACGCCCATACGCTCATGGCCTTCGAGGGCGACGAAGTCGTCCTGCCCGACGAGGCGCCCATGGCCTACGTGCTGCGCACCGCGCGCAACAAGTTCCTTGAGGGCCTCGGCGTCAAGAACGCGGGCGAGTTCGCGGGCGTGCGCCTGCCCATCGTCGCCGCCGACACCGTCGTGAGCCTCGGCAACGAGATCCTCGGCAAACCCCGCGACTTCGACGAGGCCTGCCTCTTTCTCGAAAAGCTCTCCGGCCGCACCCACGACGTGCGGACCGCCGTCTACGTCGGTCTCTCCGAGAGGGCCTGCGACTGGCGCATTTCGCACTCCACGGTGAGCTTCCGCGAGCTCACGCACGCCGAAATCGAGGCCTACGCCAACAGCGGCGAGCCCTACGACAAGGCGGGCGGCTACGGCATCCAGGGCCTTGCGAGCATCTTCATCTCGAACATTTCGGGCAGCTACACCGGCATCATGGGACTCCCCGTTTACGAGACGGCCGAGCTCCTCGCCAATGCGGGCCTTCCCGTGTTCAACGCTCAATAAGTCGACTTGTTGCAAACAGTCATGAAAAAAGCCCGCTGACGCGGGCTTTTTTCATGACTGCCGAAGCGGCCTCAATCCGGTCTTAGTAGACCTTCACGAGCTCGACTTCGAAGATGAGCGTAGCGTTGGGCGGAATGCAACCCGGGACGCCGTAGGCGCCGTAGCCGAGATGAGCGGGGATCGTAAGGCGGCGCTTCTGGCCTTCGCGCATGCCGACGACGCCCATGTCCCAGCCCTTGATGACCATGCCGACGCCGCAGACGAACTCGAGCGGCTCGCCGCGATCAAGACTGGAGTCGAACTTCGTGCCGTCCTCAAGCCAGCCCGTGTAGTGTGCGGCGATCGTGTCGCCCTTCATCGCCTGACGGCCGGTGCCTTCGGCGAGTTCCTCGATCTTGAGATCTTTCAATTCTTCCTGCATGGGTGTAGCCCTCGTGTGTAGGTTGCTGATGACACAATCTTACAGCGTCAAGCCGTTGTTCTGGCAACAGGGATGCATTCGACGTTTCCGCCGTGTACAATGAATGCGCCGTCCGACAAGCCTTCACCGTCGGACGCGATGACCTTCAGCCTGCCATCCCGCAGATCCGCCTCCCTTCGCATCAGAGGGCACGCGGAACGGACCGCGGCGCACACCCGCGCGCCCGCAGACACTATTCCTGACAGGCTGCTCCCGCACGCCACGGCGTTTTGGCGGGCACATCCGATTTCGATTCCGCATACACCCAACCGACGCGAAGGGGCGCCCTCTTCTTTTCCGCGCATTCCGTGTCGGCGTGCATTGCTCAAGAACGATGACAAAAGACGAAAAAATCTCGAATTTCGAGCGCGTGCTGTCCTGGTTGCCCGAAGCCTTCAAGAGCTGGGCGACCTCCAATCCGTTTCTCTCCAGCACCCTCAACGAAGTCCTGAACGAACGCGACACGCGCCTCTCCGGCACGCCCTGCACGTCCCGCCTCAAGACCGCGGTAACGGCCCTGCTGCAGAAGCTTCAGGACCGCCGCGACAAGAGCGCCGCCCTGATTCTCGCCGCCTCGCGCGAAGCCGAGGAGACCGCCTTCACGCTGGCCTCCCGCATGTCCGAGGGCACGGACCTCAGGATCGCCGCCACGACGGGCGTGCGTGACGGCGCAGGCCTCACCGCCATCTTCGCAGCCGCACCCGACCTCGTCGTCACGAATCCCAAGGTGCTGGAAAAGGTCTTCGACAAGGGCTTCGCTGCCCCCGAAGCCTTCCGCACGATCCTCGTCGACGGCGCTGAATGGCACGACGTCATAGGCGACACGGACCTCATCGCCTCGCTCATCGAGCGCTTCCCCGCCGCCCGCCAGCTGATCGTGACGGGCCCCGTCGTCGTCGAGACGACCGAGGATCCCTACAACGCCATGCTGCACGCCCCCGCCTACTGCAGGGCGCCCGACGAGGCGGCGCGTGAAGCCGCCCCCAAGGAACGCGTGGTGCTCGTGCCCGAAGAGAAGATGAGCGAGACGCTCGCCCGCGAGGCTGAAAAGACGCCCGTCCTCTTCTTGGTCTCGACGCCCACCGAAAGCACTCGCGTCACGGGTCTTCTCAAGGAGGCAGGCATCGCCGCCAAGCGCGCCGCCGCAACCCAGTCCGCCTCGGCCCGAGAGACGCTCGTCCTCAAGTTCATCGCCGGCCGCGTCGAGCACCTCGTCATGCCGCACTCGGTCATCGGCGAACTCGAGCACAACCGCGCCTCCCGCGTGATCCTCACCGACCTCTCAGGCGGTCCCGAACCCTATCTCGAGCATCTGGCCCTGACGGCCGACGGCACGGGCGAGCTCGTGACGATCGTCACGCCCGAGACGCTCCCGCTCTTTGAAAAGCTCCTCGTCGCCGCCGAAAAGCGCCTGACGCTTGAAAATCCGTACAACCTTCCCGAGCCCCGCACCGTCATCGGCCAGCTTCTGCGCCGCGAAAAGCTTACGATCCGCACGAACTACGGCCGCACGGCCGAGTCCGCCGAGGGCGACAGGGGCGAGCAGGACGACCGCGGCGAAGGCCGCGGCCGCTGGGAGCGCCGCAAGTCGAAGAACGGCCAGCGCAAGGACAGGAAAGAAGGCTTCCGCAAGGACCGCAAGGACTTCAGAAAGGATGAGCAGGGCAAGACCTTCGGCAAGAAGCCGCACAAGGCCGCCAAGCCCCGCAGGGACGAAGCCCTCCCCGTCGAGGCCGCAACGCCCGAAGCCGATGCCGTGATGCAGTCTCAGGCCGCTCCCGCCGAGGGCGCCGCCCCCGAGCAGGCTCAGCCCCGCAAGCCGCGCAAGTCCTTCAAGGAGCGCCGCTTCGGCAAGAACCGTCCCTTCAAGCAGCGTCAGGAAGACGCCGCCGAAACTTCCTCCGCGCCCGTCGAGGCGCAGTCCGCCCCTGCCGCCGAAGCCGGCGCCACTCCCGTTCTCGCGCCTCAGGAGGGCGCCCCCGCCGAAGCCGGCGCCCAGGACAAGCCCCGCAAGGGCCATTTCAAGACCTTCCGCCGCAAGTCGCGCAAGTTCCAGAACGGTGAGGGCGAAGCCTCCCGGACGCAGGAAAAGCCCGTTCAGAACGCAGGCTCCGAACAGGCCCCCGCAGGCGACAAGAAGCCTCAGGAAAAGAAGACCTTCGAAAGGAAGGCCTTTGAAAAGAAGCCCTACGAGAAAAAGCCTTTTGAGAAGAAGCGCGACAGGAAGAAGCCCGCAAGGCAGGACGCCGAGGCAAAGCCCCGCCAGCAGGACTGGGACGACGACAACTTCGGCAATTCGATCCACTACCAGCCCAAGCGCCAGAATCTGCGCGGACTGTCCAGCGACCAGCAGATCCACTGGGAGCCGACGGATCCCTACCATCCGTCCTCCCAGGCCCTCAGCCTGCCGCAGATCATGCCCGACGAAAACCGCCGCGGCGGCTACGTCAACGGCAATGTGAACGGCAATGTGAACGGCAACGTGAAGGGCAGCTTCAACCGAAGCCGCAGGAACTACCGCAAGAAGCGCGAGGGCTGATCCACGGGCGCCCCGCACGCCGACAAGTGCTTACAGAAGCGCCGGATGTTTTTACGGACATCCGGCGCTTTTTCTCTAAAATAGATCTGTTTTACCTACCCAATCGAGTTCGTCCGGCCTCCTCACACGAGGGCCGGCCAGCCAGAAAATGTCCGCTTCGCTTCCCGTCCGCAGTCTTCTCGCCGCTACCGCCGCCATGCTCCTGCTTTCCGCCTGCTCCACCGCCTACTACACAGGCGACACGATCAGCGGCCCCGCCCAGCGCATGAAGCGCGACGCCGACGGCAACCTGCACGACCCGCTCCTCGACGCTCCGAACCGCTCCCTGATGACGTGCACGTCCGAAGCGCCCGTCACGGTGCTCCAGCGCGTGGGCGAAGTGCCCTTCGCCTGCCCCAACCTCGGCGTCTCCGCCACGCTCGACGAGCTGCGCGACGCCGGATGGCGCATCCTGAGGCTCGACATCGGCGAGGACCTTGAAAGCGACTCCCACGTGGGCTTCCCCGTCACCGTTCAGGTCCGCAAGCTTTTCTGACGCACCCTGCGCAGGCTCTTCGGGACTTTCATCATCTGAGGCATCATCATGAACCAATCGAGTGCCGAACGGCTCGGCAAATTTCGACAGACCATGAAGAACCGGAGGCTTGACGCCTGGATCGGCCGCATCGTCGATCCGCATCTCTCGGAATACGTTCCCGAACACTGGCAGTCCGTTGCCTGGCTCACGGGCTTCATGGGCAGCACCGCCCGACTGTGCGTGACGCAGGGCGCCGCCGCGCTTCTCGTCGACAGCCGCTACTGGGAGCAGGCCGAAGCCGAGCTCGACGGAGCGCCCTTCGAGGTCGTGAGGCTCGGTGCGCCCGACGCCCCCTCGCAGGAAGCCTGGCTCTCGCAGCACCTCGCCCGCGGCCGCGTCGGCCTCGCCCCCGAACTCTGGAGCGAATCGGACGTGCGCCGCATCCGCACATCGCTCGCCGACTGCGGACTTGAACTCGCGCTCGTCCCCGACCTCTTTGACGACGTCTGGACCGAAGGCCGTCCCGCCCGTCCGCAGACCGCCGTCACGCCGATGACGCAGGATTCCTCAGCCGTTGCAGACAGGCTCGCCCGAGTCCGCGAAGTACTTCGCGACCGGGCCTGCGAAGCCCTGTGCCTGCACTCGCTCGACGACATCGCCTGGCTCACGGACTGCCGTGCGGCCGACATCGAATTCAATCCAGTCTTCCTCGCGAGCATGATCGTGACCGACAACGAGGCCCTTCTCTATACGGAAGCCTCCAGGTTCACACCCGAACTCCTTGGCGCTCTGGCCGCACAGGGCATCGAGGTTCGAGCACCCGAATCGCTCGCAGGGGACATCTCCGCGCTCTCGAGGGACCTCGTCTTCATGGCCGACCCCGACCGCCTTTCCTCCTCGATCTTCGGACTTCTCGAGCGCGCCCCCGTCGAGGCGCTCTCGCCCGTCACGCTCATGAAGAGCCGCAAGTCCGAGAAGGAGCTTGAGGGCATCCGCCGCACCATGGTCTCCGACGGCGTCGCGCTGTGCGAGTTCTACGCGCTCCTTGACGAGCGACTCGCCGAAGGCGCCGTACTCACCGAATCCGACGTCGCGGAAATGCTCGACGCCGAACGCGCCGCACGTCCCGACAACAGGGGCCTGAGCTTCGGCACGATCTCCGCCTTCGGCCGCAACGCCGCGCTTCCGCACTATGCGCCGAAGCGCGAAACGGCCGCAGTCCTCACGAACGGGCTTCTTCTCATCGACTCGGGCGGCCAGTACGAGGCGGGCACGACCGACATCACCCGCATGACGGCCGTCGGCCGCATCGACGACGACATGAGGCGCGACGTCACGCTCGTGCTCAAGGCCCACATCGCGCTCGCGCGCGCCGTCGTTCCCGCAGGCGCCTCGGGCTCGCAGCTCGACGCCATCGCACGCGCGCCCCTCTGGGCCGAGGGGCTCGACTTCGGACACGGCACGGGCCACGGCGTGGGCTGCCGCCTCAACGTCCACGAAGGTCCCTTCCACATCTCCCCGCGTGCAACGAAGACGGGCGAGCTCGGTCTCCAGGCGGGCATCCTCGTCTCCGATGAACCCGGCCTCTACCGTCCCGACCACAGGGGCGTGCGCATCGAAAACCTGATCGTCGCCCGCAGGGCCGCGTCCACGGAGTTCGGCGAATTCCTCGCGTTCGACGTCGCAACGCTCTGCCCGATCGACCTCAGAACCGTCGATGTTTCGCTCCTCACGCCCGACGAAGTGGCCTGGCTCGACGATTACCATGGGAAAGTCCTGACCGCCCTTCAAAACGAGGCGCTTTCTACTCGCGCACAGGCATGGCTCAAGGCCCGCACGGCCCCCGTCTTCCGTTCCGGAAACATTATGTAACACTGCTTAACCCGGGTTAGCCGAAGACATTTGCCTCTCTTCGACTTCGCGGCCATACTGAACCGCAAGCAAGGAACAATCCACCCTCAACGACATGCGACATACATTCAGTCTTGTCTGCGCCGGCCTTCTGGCGCTCACGCTTCTCGCCGGCTGCGAAAAGACGACGGCCCCAAAGACCGTCCGCGCGCCCCTTTCTGTTGAAACCCTGACCGTTGAAGCGGCAGACCAGCCCCGCTGGATCACGCTGCTCGGCCAGGCCGAGGGCGGCCGCGAAGTCGAGGTCAAGTCCCAGGTGAGCGGCATCCTCAAGAAGGTCGCCTTCACGGAAGGCGCCGAAGTGAAGGCGGGCGACGTGCTCTACCAGATCGATCCCGCGCCCTTCGAAGCCAGGCTGAAGTCGGCCGCGGCGAACACGCGCAGCGCGAAGGCCACGCTTGCAGAAGCCAAAACCTGCTACCAACGCACCCGTGCGCTTTTTGAAAAGGGCGCCAAGAGCCGTCAGGACCTCGACGAGGCCAACCGCGCGCACCTCGTCGCCTCCTCAGCCTACAACGCGGCGGCCGCCTCCGAAAGGGACGCGGCCATCAGCCTCGAATGGACGACCGTGAGGGCTCCCGCCTCCGGTCTCGTGAGCGACACGCAGTTCAATGAAGGCTCGCTCATCTCCTCGGCAAGCTCCGTGCTTGCCACGATCACCCAGCACGACGACGTCAGGGTCGTCTTCGCACCGTCCGCACGTGCGCTCGACGGCGCCGACGTGACGACCGACAATGCGGTCAAACTCCGCGACGAGCGCGGCCGCACGCTCTCGGGCAAACTCGACTACGTCGCCCAGTCCGTCAACCCGAAGACGAGCACGCGCCTCATGCGCGTGAGGCTCGATGAAGGCTCCGGACTTCTTCCCGGCGACTTCGTGCACGTGGACCTTCAGATCGGCGTGCGAGAAAACGCCGTGCGCATCCCGCAGAAGGCCGTGCGCCAAGAACCCGACGGCACCTACACGGTCTTCGTGTACCAGGACGGCAAGGCCAGGCTCCGACCCGTCAAGCTCGACCGCTGGGACGGTCCCGACTGGATCGCCACCTCGGGCCTCGCCACGGGCGACCGCGTGATCACCAACCAGCTTCTCAAGCTTCGTGACGGCTCCGCCGTGCAACCCGCCGAAGCCTCCAAGACGGCCAAGTAGGATCCTGCGCCATGCTCAGCCAGTTCTGCATCCGCCGCCCGATCTTCGCGACGGTCCTCTCGATCATCATCATGCTCGCGGGCCTCATCGCGCTGCGCGTTCTTCCGCTCTCCCAGTATCCGGACATCTCGCCTCCGACGGTGCGCATCTCGACCACCTACGACGGCGCCGACGCCCAGACGCTCGCCCGCACCGTGGCCGCTCCGATCGAGGACCAGCTCTCGGGCATCACGGGCCTGCTCTACTACACGACGAACATCCGAAGCAACGGCGACATGTCGATTTCCTGCGTCTTTGACGTCGGCACCGACGCCAACGACGCCATGCTCGAAATCAACAACCGCGTCCGCACGGCCGAACGCAGACTGCCAGACGTCGTGCGCAATCAGGGCGTGAGCGTGCGAAAGCGCTCCGAGGAAAACCTCCTCATGGTCGCGCTCTTCTCGCCCGACGGCAGCATGGCCGCCACCGATCTGGCCGACTACGCGAACCTCAACATCGTCGACGAACTCAAGCGCCTGCCCGGCATCGGCGACGTGAGCGTCTTCGGCAACGCGCAGTCCGCCATGCGCATCTGGCTCGATCCCGAAAAGATGGGCCTCATGGGCATCACGATCAAGGACGTCGAAAACGCCATCGAGGCCCAGAACGCGCAGCGAAGCGCGGGCCGCGTGGGCACGGCGCCCACGGTGTCCGAGCAGCAGCTCTACTACACGATCACGACGCCCGGTCAGCTCCTCACCGCCGAGGAGTTCGCCGACATCATCGTCAAGGCTGACGGTCCCGACAAGCTCGTGCGCATGAAGGACATCGCCACGACCGAAATCGGCAAGCGCTCCTACGAGTTCCGCGTCGACATCAACGGCACGCAGGGCGTCAACGTCGGCGTCTACCTGCAGACGGGCGCCAACGCCATGGCGGCCGCCGAGGCCGTCAAGGCCCGCATCGTCGAGCTCGCCGCCCAGTTCCCCGAAAACAAGATCGACTACATCATCACCGACGACACGTCGATCTTCGTGGGCGCCTCCCTCAACGAGGTCTACCACACGCTGTTCGAGGCAGGCATCCTCGTGCTCCTCGTCGTCTTCGTCTTCCTGCAGAACTGGCGCGCCACACTCATCCCGATGCTCGCAGTGCCCGTGTCGCTCATCGGCACGATGGCGGGCCTCTGGCTCTTCGGCTTCTCGCTCAACACGCTGACGCTCTTCGCGATGACGCTCTCGATCGGCATCGTGGTCGACGATGCCATCGTCGTGCTTGAGAACGTCGAGCGTCTCATGCGCACCGAGGGCCTCGGCCCCTACGAGGCGGCCCAGAAGGCCATGAAGGAGGTCTCGGGCGCACTCGTCGCCATCGTGCTCGTGCTCGCCTCCGTCTTCATCCCCGTCGCCTTCCTCGGCGGCATCGCAGGCGAGCTCTACCGCCAGTTTGCCGTGACGGTCGCCCTGTCCGTCGTGCTCTCGGGCTTCGTCGCCCTGACGCTCACGCCGGCGCTCTGCGCGATCCTTCTCAAGGAAAGGAAGCCCGAAGAGCGCAAGAACAGGTTCTTCCAGGCCTTCGACCGCGGACTCGCGTCCTTCACGCTCAGGTTCCTCAAGCTCGTCAAGGCGGCGCTGCGCCACCGCGTGATCACCGCAGGCCTGCTCGTCGCCGTGACGGCCGGCTGCTGGCAGATGCTCGAGCACACGCCGACCTCCTTCATTCCGCGCGAGGACCAGGGCATCGTGCGCATCTCGGTCCAGCTCCCCGAAGGCGCGGCCTTCCCCCGCACCGAGGCCGTCTCGACCGAAATCCTCGAGCACCTCAAGAAGAACGACGCCGTGCAGAGCGTCGTGACGATGGTGGGCTACGACACGATGAGCGGCGACGTCCGCAGCAACGCATCGACCTTCATCCTGAAGCTCAAGCACTGGGACGACCGCAAGGAGACCGCCGAGGAGATCCAGAAGGACCTCCAGAAGTACGTCGCCTCCCACCCCGACATCAAGGGCGTGGCCGCGCTGCCTGCGGCCATCAAGGGCCTTGGCTCCACGAACGGCTTCTCGGGCTATATCCTCTCGCACGGCAACGACAATCCGCTCGTGCTGCAGAACGTCGCCGAAAACTTCCTCGACGCCCTTCAGGACCGCCCCGAGCTTACGGGCCTGCGCAGCTACCTGACGGCCGACACGCCCCAGCTCAAGCTCTACGTTGACCAGACCAAGGCGATTGCGCTCGGCGTGGACGTCGACGACATCTACGACACGATCTCCCATCTGATGGGCAGCAAGTACGTCAACGACTTCACCCGCAACGGCAAGATCTACCGCGTGGTGGTTCAGGCCGCTCCGCAGTTCCGTTCGACACCCGAGGACATCGGGTCGGGCTACGTGCGCTCGAGCTCGGGTGAAATGATGCCCATCTCGGCGCTCGTGCGCACCGAGCGCACGTCCGGTGCGGCGGCCCTCGCCCGCATGAACGGCTACCTCGCCGCTCAGTTCAGCGGCGCGGCCGCTCAGGGCGTCTCGTCGGGCGACGCCATCAGGATCGTCGAGGAAACCGCCCGTGAAGTGCTTCCCGAAGGCTACACGATCGAATGGGTCGGTCAGGCCTACCACGAAAAGCGCATCGGCGCCTCGTCCGCCACGGCCTTCGGCTTCGGCATCCTGATGATGTTCCTCATCCTCGCCGCCCTCTACGAGCGCTGGTCGCTGCCGATCGCCGTCGTGCTGGCCGTCCCGTACGCCTTCCTCGGCGCCATGACCGCCATCTGGCTGCGCGGCACGCCCAACGACATCTACTTCCAGATCGGTCTGCTCGTACTCATCGGCCTCACGGCCAAGAACGCCATTCTGATCGTGGAGTTCGCGGCCCAGAAGATGGAGGAGGGAATGGGTCCCTTCGACGCCGCCCTTGAGGCCGCGGGTCTTCGCTTCCGCCCGATTCTGATGACGTCCTTTGCATTCGTGCTCGGCGTCGTGCCGCTCATCATCGCGACGGGCGCAGGCGCGGGGGCCCGCCACTCCATGGGTACGGGCGTCTTCGGCGGCATGCTCGCCGCCACCTTCATCTCGACCATCTTCGTGCCGGTGTTCTTCACCTGGTTCGCGAGGAAGTCGTCGAAGAAGCGCTGATCAGTAAAGGCTCCACGCAAATCGGCCGCCCCGTAAGGGCGGCCGATTTTTCTTTGCGGTTCTGCAACGGTTCCGCTGAACGTCAGCCGAGCAGCATCTTGTCGGAAACGCCGTCGCCGGCCTTCTCGAAGAACTGCAGGAGGTCCACGGCAGTGAGCTTCGCCTTCTCCTCGCCCCTGACGTCAAGGATCGGACGGCCGTCGTGCATCATGATGAGGCGGTTGCCGTAGCGGAGCGCGTCACGCATGTTGTGCGTGATCATGAGCGTCGTGAGCTGCTGTTCGGTCACGAGCTTTTCGGTAAGCTCAAGCACCTTGGCGGCGGTCTTCGGGTCGAGTGCGGCCGTATGTTCGTCAAGCAGCAGGAGCTTGGGACGCACGAGCGTGGCCATCAGCAGCGTGAGCGCCTGACGCTGACCGCCCGAGAGCAGGCCCACATGGGCCGTCATGCGGTTCTCAAGGCCGAGGCCGAGCATCTTGACGAGCTCCGTGAAGTAGGTCGTCCTGTCCGCACGGTCGCTCCAGCGCAGCGTCTGGCTGCGGCCGCGGCGGTCGGCGATGGCAAGGTTTTCGGAAATCATCATGCCTGCGGCCGTGCCGCGCATCGGATCCTGAAAGACGCGGCCGATGAAGGCGGCACGCTTGTACTCGGGCATTCTGGAGACGTCGACACCGTCGATAAGAATGGAGCCGGAGTCGATCGGGAACGCGCCCGCGATGGCATTGAGCGTCGTGGACTTGCCCGCGCCGTTCGAACCGATCACGGTGCAGAAGTCACCGTCCTCGAGCGTGAACGAGACGCCTCGTAGCGCCTTCTTTTCATTGGCCGTGCCGGCAAAGAAAGTCTTGGTGACGTTTTTGAGTTCGAGCATTTTTTCTTTCCTTCGTGTTCAGTTCACAAGTCAGGCGCGGGCGCGCAGGCCGGCCATCTTTTCCTTGATGAGCGGGAGTGCCAGCGCAATGGCGACGAGCACGGCGGTAAAGAGCTTGAGGTCGTTGGGCGGCATGCCCATTTCAAGCACAAATGCAATGACGAGTCGGTAGATGATGGAGCCGAGGATCACGGCGGCGAGGCTCGTCTTGAACGTCTTGGGGGAGAAGAGCACCTCGCCGATGATGACGGAAGCAAGGCCGATCACGATCGTGCCCACGCCCATGCCGACGTCGGCGAAGCCGTTGGCCTGAGCGACGGTGGCGCCCGAGAGAGCGACAAGGCCGTTCGAGATGACGAGGCCAAGAACGACCATCGTGTTGGTGTTGATGCCTTGGGCGCGGGCCATCTGCGGATTGAAGCCTGTGGCGCGCACGGCGGTGCCGAGCTCCGTGCCGAAGAACCAGTAAATCACCACGGCGATGCCGACTGCGAAGACGAGGCCGACGACGAGGCCGCTCATGGCGACGGAAAGGCCGAGGCTGTTTTCAAGAATCGTGAAGACCGTCTCATTCTGCAGAAGACCGACGTTGGACTTGCCCATCACGTGCAGGTTCACGGAATAGAGGCCGATCATCGTCAGAATGCCGGCGAGCAGCGCGGGAATGCGGAGCTTCGTCGTCAGCAGGCCGGTGACGCCGCCCGCGAGCGAACCCGCGACGAGCGCCAGAACAAAGGCGGCGGGCAGACCGAGTCCCGCCGTGATGGCGGTGGCGGCCACGGCCGCGCCCAACGGGAACGAGCCTTCGACCGACAGGTCGGCGATGTCGAGAATTCGGAAGGTCAGGAAGACGCCGAGCGCGAGAACGGACCACTGAAGTCCTTGGCCGACGGTCGAGAGAATGAGATCAAGCATGAAATTTCCTTTTCTAGGTACGCTCGGCGGTTCGGGTTGCCGATTGTTTTTTTAGTAGGAGCGCCGGCGGAATCTGTTCCTGCCGGCCTATTCAAAAAAAAGCGGAACTCCGCAGACGCCGTACCGGCGTCCCCGACAAGCTCCGCTCTAGGCGCGGCCTCCTTCAGAGGCTACTGAAAGAGCACTGCGCCCTTCTTGAGTTCGTCCGGAATCGTGATGCCGATCGCGGCTGCCGTCTTCATGTTGAAGACCGGCGTGCCGTTGGCCACGTGCTGGACGGGCATCTCGGCCGGCTTCTTCTTGCCGTCGAGAATGTCGGCGCCCATCTGGCCCGTCATGCGGCCGATTTCGTAGTAGTCGACCGAGATCGAACCGAGGCAGCCCGCTTCGGTCATGCCGCGCTCACCCGCAATGACGGGGATCCTGGAGGGGTTGGCGACCTTGGCGAGGGCGGGAATGGCGCTGGCAAGCACGTTGTCCGTCGGCAGCCACATGCCCTGCACCTTGCCGTTGAGGCTGGCAGCGGCCTGCTGGATGTCGTTGACGTTGGAGACCGTGGCCTCGAGCACCTGCACGCCGCGCTTTTCGGCGGCCTTCTTGAAGATGTCGACCTGGTACTTGGAGTTGATTTCGCTGGAGTTGTAGATCGTGCCGACGGCCTTGGCGTCGGGGACGAGCTTGAGAAGAAGTTCGAGCTGGGCCTCGATCGGGCCGAGGTCGGAGACGCCCGTGACGTTGCCGCCGGGCTGTTCGTCGGACTTGACAAGCTTGGCGGCGACGAAGTCGGTGATGGCGGTCGCAACGATCGGCGTGCCCTTGGCGGTCGTGGCCACGGCCTGGGCGGCGGGCGTCGCGACGGCGAAGATCAGCTTGTCCTTGTTGGAGACGAAGCGGGTGGCGATGTTGTGCAGATTCGACTGGTCGCCCTGGGCGTTCTGGAAGTCGATCTTGATGTTGACGCCGTCCTTGTAGCCGCGTTCGGCAAGCGCGTCCTTGACACCCTTGGTGCAGGCGTCGAGGGCGGAGTGTTCAACGAGCTGGACGATGCCAACGGGCACGAGTTCGGACTTGGCGGGCTCCTTGTCGCCGCAGCCCGCGAGTGTCAGCGCGGCAGCGACGGAAAGCGCGATGGCGCTGCGGCGCGTAATCTTGGAAATCTGCATGGGGTCACCCCTGAGTAATGAAAGTCGAATGCCGGGGCTTGTAGCCCGAGGATGTTAATTTCGATTATACGAACCGAAATTTGCCGTCTTCCGCCCTCTAATTCCTTTTACTTAAAGCAAATCCCCTAGGCACATGAAGCTCGCTCAAAAGATGCGCAAATCTTTTTTCCCACTCCACCCGACGCTTCGAAGTCACATAAAAAAAGGCACCCGTCCGAAGGCGTGTGCCCTTTTCGGCGATCGCATCAGGGAGGTCCCTGACGGCACCTTACTTGAAGAAGCTCTTCATGCGGTCGAAGAAACCCTGCGTCTTGGGATTGTGCTTGTCGCCGCCTTCCTTGAGGGAGGCGTCGAACTCGCGGAGCAGGTTCTTCTGCTTGGTGGAGAGGTTGACGGGCGTCTCCACGGAGATGTGCAGGAAGAGGTCGCCGGGCTCGCCCGTGCGCAGGTTCTTCACACCCTTGCCACGCAGGCGGAAGGTCTTGCCGGACTGCGTGCCTTCGGGCAGCGTGATGCGCGATTCGCCCTCAAGGGTCGGAACCGTGAGTTCGCCGCCGAGCGCCGCCGTCACGAAGGAGACGGGAAGCTCAGTGTGAAGGTCGTCGCCGTCGCGCGAGAAGATGTCGTGCGGCTTGACCGAGATCTCGATGTAGAGGTCGCCCGACTCTCCGCCGTTCATGCCCGGCTCGCCGCGGCCCGACATGCGGATGCGCTGGCCGTCGTTGATACCGGCGGGAATCTTGACCTCCACGACCTTGGTCGTGCGGATCTTGCCCACGCCCTGGCAGTTCGGGCACGGATCGGAGATGATCTGGCCGGAACCATGGCACTTCGGGCAGGTCTGGTGGACCTGGAAGAGACCGTTGGAGACGCGCACGGCACCATGGCCCTGACAGGTCGGACAGGTCTTCCTGGACGTGCCGGGCTTGCAGCCCGTGCCGTGGCAGGACTGGCACTCGTCCCAGGCGGGCACGCGGATCTCCATCGTGCGGCCCATGGCGGCGTCCTCAAGCGAGATTTCAAGCTCGAAGCGCACGTCGTTGCCGCGGATGCCCTGCTCGCGGGCGGCACGGCCGCCGCGCATGCCGCCACCGCCGAAGATGTCGCTGAAGATGTCGCCGAAGGCGCTCTGGAAGTCAGCGCCGTTCATGTTGCCAAAGCCACCGAAGCCGCCGGGACCGCCCGCAGCGCTGGGATCCACGCCCGCCTTGCCGTAGCGGTCGTAGGCGGCGCGCTTCTGGTCGTCGGAAAGCACGGCGTAGGCTTCACCGATTTCCTTGAACTTCTCTTCGGCGACCTTGTCACCCGGATTGCGGTCCGGATGGTACTTCATGGCCATGCGACGGTAGGCCTTCTTGATGTCGTCGGCGGAAGCGTCCTTGCCGACGCCGAGCACCTCGTAATAATCGCGATCAGACATTACCCAATCCCTGCGGGGAGCTACCCCGTCTTCTTTTTGATTTTGTCAAAACTCGAAAAGGGCCGGCATCGCGTGAGCGAACCGACCCTTCGTTTGATGCGCTGACTCAAGACCGAATCAGCCCGAGAGCCGGGGCTCCCGGATTGCCGTCACTCACGGATTACTTCTTGACGTCCGTGAAGTCGGCGTCGACCACATCATCGTCGGCGGGCTTGCTGCTGGCAGCGTTGCCTTCCGGAGCGGCCTGCTGCTGGGCGGCGGCCTTGTTCATCTTTTCGCCGATCTTCTGAGCGGCGGCCATCAGGTTTTCGACGGCCTTGTCGATGGCGGCCTTGTCCTCACCCTTGACCTTCTCTTCAACCGTGCGGATGGCGTCTTCGCAGGCGGCGCGGTCGGCACCGTCCACCTTGTCGCCGAATTCCTTCAGGGTCTTCTGGACCTGGCTGACGGCGGCGTCGGCCTGATTGCGGGCCTGAGCGAGCTCGGCGCGGCGGTGGTCCTCTTCCTTGTTGGCTTCGGCGTCCTGCACCATGCGTTCGATCTCGTCTTCGCTCAGCCCGGAGCTGGCCTTGATCGTGATGGTATTTTCCTTGCCGGTGGCCTTGTCCTTGGCGGCCACGTGAAGAATGCCGTTGGCGTCGATGTCGAACGTGACTTCGATCTGCGGCAAGCCGCGCGGAGACGCCGGAATGCCTTCAAGGTTGAACTCGCCGAGGAGCTTGTTGGAGGCAGCCATTTCGCGTTCGCCCTGGTAGACCTTGATGGTCACGGCCGGCTGGTTGTCTTCAGCGGTCGAGAACACCTGGCTGTGCTTCGTCGGAATCGTCGTGTTGCGCTTGATCATCGGGGTCATCACGCCGCCGAGCGTCTCAATGCCGAGCGTAAGCGGGGTGACGTCGAGCAGGAGCACGTCGCGGCGTTCGCCGGTGAGGACGGAGCCCTGGATGGCGGCGCCGATGGCGACGGCCTCGTCGGGGTTGACGTCCTTGCGCGGATCCTTGCCGAAGAATTCCTTCACGACGGCCTGAACGCGCGGCATGCGGGTCTGACCGCCGACGAGGATGACGTCGGTGATGTCGGACGTGGACGTGCCGGCATCGCGCAGGGCCTTGCGGACCGGCTCGATGGTGCGCTGGACGAGGTCCTCGACGAGGGCTTCGAACTTGGCGCGCGTGACCGTGACGTTGAGGTGCTTCGGACCCGTGGCGTCAGCCGTGATGTACGGCAGGTTGATTTCGGTTTCCTGACGGCTCGAGAGCTCGATCTTGGCCTTTTCAGCGGCGTCCTTCAGGCGCTGCAGGGCGAGAACGTCTTTGGAAAGGTCGACGCCCGTGTCCTTGCGGAACTCGTTGATCAGGTGGTCGACAAGGCGCTGGTCGAAGTCTTCGCCGCCGAGGAACGTGTCGCCGTTCGTGGAGAGCACTTCAAACTGCTTGTCGCCGTCAATGTTGGCGAGGTCGATGATCGAGATGTCGAACGTGCCGCCGCCAAGGTCGTACACGGCGATCTTGCGGTCGCTGCTGCCGCCCTTGTCCATGCCGAAGGCGAGCGCGGCAGCGGTCGGTTCGTTGATGATGCGCTTCACTTCAAGACCGGCGATGCGGCCGGCGTCCTTCGTGGCCTGACGCTGGGAGTCATTGAAGTAGGCGGGAACCGTGATGACGGCTTCCGTGACGGCTTCGCCGAGGTAGTCTTCGGCGGTCTGCTTCATCTTGCGAAGGATTTCGGCGCTGACCTGCTGCGGAGCGAGCTTCTTGCCCTGAGCTTCGACCCAAGCGTCGCCGTTGTCGGCGCGCATGATCGTGAACGGCATCAGGTTGATGTCCTTCTGGACTTCGGCGTCATCGAAGCGGCGGCCGATGAGGCGCTTCACGGCAAAGAGCGTGTTCTTCGGATTGGTCACAGCCTGGCGCTTGGCCGGGGCGCCGACGAGCACTTCACCGTTGTCCATGTAGGCAACGATGGACGGGGTCGTGCGGGCACCTTCGCTGTTTTCGATAACCTTGATGTTGTCGCCTTCCATCACGGCAACGGCCGAGTTGGTGGTGCCAAGGTCAATACCAATGATCTTCGCCATAGTGGTTTAATCCTCTAAAAGAAAACCTGTCGTCCGAAACGTCGTCATCTTGAGGCGCGGCGCATGGCACGCGCAGGAGCGTTCGGACCGTTCAAAAACTAACGTGTCCGCAGGCGGAATCTCCTCAGCCTGCGAACGACCTTAATCCCTATATGGGGATGCCCTTTTTTTTTTCAAGCCTTCCGCCGAAGGTTTGTCAAAAATAATTACATCTCCCGCCGCAAGATCTTGAGCTGCAAGGGAAAAACATCACTTTGCCCTTCTGAGGCCCACCAAGAAAAAAGGCGCCCCCGACGGGACGCCTTCTGATCAGAGCGGCTGTGCCCGGGCTTCTCAGCCCTGAGCGACGCTCACCATGGCGGGACGCAGAACGCGGTCGGCGATCATCCAGCCGCGCTGGAAGACTTCGACCACGGTCCCGGAGGCGACGCCTTCGGGAGCGGGCACCATCGCGATGGCCTGATGCTGGTGCGGGTCGAACGCCTCGCCCTTCGGATCAACGGGCTTCATACCGGAGACGTCGAGGGCGTGCATGAACTGACGGTACGTGGCGAGCATGCCTTCACGGACGGGATTCTCCTCCTCGCTCTTCGTGACCTCGAGGGCCTTTTCAAGGCTGTCGACGACAGGCAGCAGGTTTTCGGCAAACTTCTCGATGCCGAACTTGCGGGCCTTCTGAACCTCCTCGGAGGAACGGCGGCGGGTGTTTTCAAGCTCCGCCATGGCGCGCACATAGAGGTCGTAGTGCTCCATCACCTTGGCTTCGGAGAGTTTCAGAGCCGTCTGAAGCGTTTCGATCGTCTGCTCGGGCGTTTCGGGCTGCTTGGCCTCTTCACCCGCACAGGCTTCCTTGCCCTCGCAGCCGCAGGTCTGGCCCTCTTCGGCGCACTTGCCCTGGCAGTAGCAGCCGGCTTCTTCCTTCACTTCCTGGTTCTGAGTATTTTCAGTCATATGTCACTCCGTATGAGCGTCGCCAAGACGCCTGGAAACTGGGGCGGCCCGGGAGTCCGCTCCGCGGGCCCGATAGATTGCTTCTTATATGGGGACGGTGCGTCGTTTTTCAAGTCCGCTCATGCGCTGTCCGTGCGTCAGATCCAGCCCGCAGCCTCGCGCCTCACGATCGAGGCGTAGGCCTTCACGGCCTCGGGCGAGTCGTTGAGTGCGGCAATGTAGTGGAACTCCGCCCCTGCTTCGCCCCTGAAGGCGGCCAGATACTCGCGGCGAAGCTCGTCGTTGATCTCCTCGATCGTCTCCAGACAGTCGGCAGCGAAGCCCGGACACACGACGTCGATGCGCGGCACGCCGGCTTCGGCCAGCTCCCTAACGCTGTCGATGGTGTACGGACGAAGCCACTCGTCGCGGCCGAAACGGGACTGGAAGCACACGCTCCACGTGCCTTCCTCAAGGCCGAGCCTTTCGACGAGAAGCGACGCAGTGCGCAGGCACTGCGCTTCGTAGACGTCGCCGCGGTCGCTGCTTGCCTGCGGGATGCCGTGGAAGCTCATGACGAGGCGGCCGCCCGTGCTCACGGGCGAGCCGTGCTCGTCCCAGTAGGCGCGCACGTGCGCGGCAAGCGCGTCGATGTAGGCGGGAGCGTCGTGATAGTCGTGAATCGTGCGCACCGCAGGCGCATCGACATGGGAAAGCTGGTATTCGCTCACGCCGTCCAGGCAGGCTGCCGTTGTCTGGGAGGCATACTGCGCGAACATGGGCATGACGAGGACGCGGCCGACGCCGTCGGCCTTCATCCTGTCGAGGACGGACGCCGTCGACGGGCTGCCGTAGCGCATGGACCAGTAGACCGGAATCCCGAGCTCAGTTTCAAGCGCCGCAGCCGTGCGCCTCGTGTGCACGATGAGCGGCGAGCCTTCGTCGGTCCAGACGCCTCTGTATCGTTCGGCGGACTTCTTCGGACGCGTGCGCAGGATGATGCCGTGCAGAATCGGCCACCACTTCCATCGGGGAAGCTCGACGATGCGCCTGTCGCCGAGGAATTCGGCCAGATAGCGGCGGACGGCCTCCTCGGTCGGGGCGTCGGGGCTCCCCGTATTGATCAGAAGCAGCGCGGTTTTGTTCGAATTAGCCATGGAACGGTGAGGTCTGGAAACGGATTCGTGGTAGTGCCCCATTCTGGGACGCCTTTCTTAAGGAACGCTTTTTCACGCTGCGCCGCGAAGGGCTTCGCCCGCAGTCCGTCCGCAGTCCCCATGAACGAAAACAGCCGCCTCGGGCGTAACCTGGCGGCTGTTGGAATCAGGTTGAGGCGCTTCTTCAGGCGGCCTGTGCGCGGCGGGTGCTGCGCCATATGATGATCATAGCGCCCGCAATGAGGCTCATCCAGAACTTGCCGATCACCTGACCCACGATGAAGTCAAGGGAGCCGAAGGCGAGCGAGAGGAAGATCACGGAGTCGACGATCGAGCCCACGAGGCCGGAGAGCACGATGGCCAGCGTCAGATGACGTTCGCGAAGCGGCGTGTAGACGGCAAAGTCGGCCAGCTCGGAGAAGAGGAAGGCGCAGGTCGAGCCGAGAATGATCGCGGGCTCGGAGAGAATGCCGGAGAGCGCGGCGCCGGCGGCAATCGCGACCAGCGTCCAGCGCTTGCCGAGCAGGCTCTGAACCGCGTCGCGCAGAATGAGCGCAAGACCGGCGAAGAGCACGGCGGACGGCGACATGATGCCGGGCCAGACGGGAATGAGGCAGGGACTGTCGGGCGGACAGACGGTGCCGACGTTCATCACCACCCAGTTGCCTGCGGGAATGGTGAGGATGAAGAGAATGAGGCTGATGAGGCCGACGGTGCGGCCGGACATGCTGAAAGGCATCTTGCGAATCTCCAGGGGCTACCGGTCGGAAAGCCGGCGCTTGCCCAAAAGAAGGAATTGACGAGGGGCTGACACCCAGTCAGACGGTTCAGCTGCCGGTGTCGAAGAAGCGCATTATACGTTGCGGCAGATAATTGATGTTGCCCGGAGCCCTTCCTTGTGGAAATCCGATGTGTCCTCCCTCTTCGGGAAAATCTCCCGTGACGAAGGTGCTCATCTCGTCCGCCGTCGGCAGGCACCACGGCGGCAGGAACGGATCGTTCTTTGCATTGAGCAGCAGAAGCGGCACGCGCACGTCGGGGAGCACCGTCTTGGCCGAGCACTTCTGCCAGTACTCCATCGCCGATCGGAACCCGTGGATCGGCCCCGTGTATGTGTTGTCGAAGTCGAACATCGTGCGGCAGGCCTTCACGTCCTCCTCGCGGATCACGTCGGGGAACTGCTTCGCCTTGAGCTCGAGCTTCTGGCGGAGCGTGTGAAGGAACATGTCGGCATAAAAGGTGTTGACGCCCTTGCTGATGCGCTCGCTGCCCGCCACGAGGTCAAGCGGTGCGCCGACCGAAACGGCCGCCGTCAGGAAGCCCGCGTCGGTTCCGCGGTCCCCGAGGTACTTGGCGAGCTGGTTGCCGCCGAGGCTCACGCCCACGGCCCTGAGCTCCGCGGCGGGGAAGCGTTCGTGCACGGTCCTGAGCACCCATTCGCAGTCGTCGCTGTCGCCCGCGAAGTAGGCGCGCGGCAGCCTGTTCATCTCGCCGCCGCAGCTTCTGAAGTGCGCGACGACGCCGCGCCAGCCACGCTCGGTGCAGGCCGCCATCAGCGCTTCGGCATAGTGGCTGCGGCTCGAGCCCTCGAGCCCGTGGAAGTGCACGAGCACGGGCGCCGACGGATCGGCAGGCTCGGGCACGGCCCAGTCCCAGAGCATGAAGTCGCCGTCGGGAAGCTCGACCTTCTCGCGCCTGTACTCGATCGCGGGCCTCGGCATGAACTTGGCGGGAATGACGGTCTGAAGATGACCGCCGGGACACCAGGACGGGGCTTTGTAATCAGGAACGGCAATGGGCATCACGTGCTCCGGTTGATGGAAATTCGATCGTCCGACAGTCTAGCGCGTTTCGGACTGATCGGACGCATCGCATTCTCTCAGAGGCGCATCGGTCTCAAACACCGTTCTCCAGAGCTTGAGCACGGCCTCGCGTTCGGCCTCGATCATGTCCGCAGGAACGCGCACGGGCACGCCTTCGCCCGCATTGAGCCTGATCTCGTGCTGCAGGGCGCGGTAGCGTCGATACGCCCTGACGGCGGGCGCCGAAACGGCGGGATCCGTCAGGCCGAGGTCGGCCGCCTTTTCAAGAAGCAGGATGTTGCCGAAGTTGTTGACCAGCTCGGGATGCTCTGCGGAGTGCGTGAGTACGAGAAGCTGCACGATGAACTCCACGTCGACCATGCCGCCGCGGTCGTGCTTGATGTCGAAGAGCGCCGTGCGATTGGGATGCCCGTCGAGCATCTTCCTGCGCATCTCGAGCACGCTCGCGCGGGCCTCGTCCTGCGTCCTCGGCATCATCAGGATCTCGCGCCTCTCGTCCTCGAAGCGCTTGCCCACGTCCGGATCGCCCGCCACGAAGCGGGCGCGCGTGAGGGCCTGATGCTCCCAGAACCAGGCGCCGTTGCCGTCGGCGTTCCTCTGATAGCGGCTGAACATGTCGAAGGACGACACGATGAGGCCGCTGTCGCCGTTCGGACGCAGCCTCAGGTCCACGTCGAAGAGCTTGCCCGACGACGTCTGGATCGTCAGCCAGCTCATCATGCGGCGCACGAGGCGGCTGTACGTGAGGTCGGCCTCCTGATCGGGATCGTCATAAATGAAGACCAGATCGAGGTCGCTGTCGTAGCCGAGCTCCTTGCCGCCCAGCTTGCCGTAGCCGATCACGGCGAACTTCGGACGGTCGCAGTGCTTCTTCGTCATGCTGACCCAGGCCAGATCGAGCACCTCCTCGAGCACGGCGTCGGCCAACGCCGAGAGATGGTCCGCCAGGCGCTCGACCGTGAAGCGGCCGTCAAGGTCCGCGATCAGCAACCTGAAAACGGCGGAGTGATGGGCGTCGCGAAGCGCGTTCATCTGGCGCTCCTGATCGCCATCGGCCTCGACGAGCGCACGATGCAGCCTGTCCGCCCACTCGCTCCAGTCGACGGGCGTGAAGTCGTCCATCTCGTGGATGCGTCCGTCGACGAGCTCGTCAAGGATGATCGGATGGCGCACGATGTAGTCGGCCGTCCAGCGGCTCGCCGCCAGCACGCGTCCGACGCGCTCGGCGGCCTTCGGATACTGCGAGAGGAGCGCCACGTAGGTCGAGCGGCCCGCGATCGCCTCAAGCAACTTCAGATAGCGGGAGAACACCTCGACCGCCGGCACCACGCGCGGGCCGTCCTTGGGAAGCCACTCCGGGCATCCTTCGGCCACGACGGGAATCAGGCTCTGAAGGCGCTTCCTCGCCTCGTCGGAGAGGCTTCGGCCCGCACGGGCCGAGGCAAGACGCATGATGCGCGAGACAAGCTCGTCGACGTCATCGCCGTAGCCCAGAGATCTGAGCTTTCCTGCGAGCGCCTCGCTCGCGCTCGACGTGCCCGTCTCCCAGCCCGTGGGCCAGTCGGCCGTGTCTGCGGCGGGCTCATGGACCTGGAAGACGCTGTCGAAGGCGGCGGCGACATACTCGCGCACGCCCTCAAGACGGCTCCAGAGTTCGTCGGCGGGCATGCCCAGGAGGCCCGCCACGGCCGTGAGTCCCTCGCCTTCCTTCGGGAGGCGCTGCGTCTGCTCGTCGTTGACATACTGAATGGCATGCTCGACGTTGCGCAGGAAGACGTAGTGCTCGGAGAGCCTCGCGGCCATTTCGGCGGAAATGCCGCCGTCGCCCGAGAGCGCCTCGAGCATCGCGAGCGTCTCGCGCCCGCGAAGAAGCGGATCGCGTCCGCCGCGGATGACCTGAAGCGTCTGCGTGAGGAACTCGATCTCGCGGATGCCTCCGCGTCCGAGCTTGACGTTGATGCACGTGCCGCCGCGGGCGAGCTCGCGTCTGGCCGTCTCGGCGCGGATCATCTCGTGCAGGCGCGTGAGCGACGAAATAGCGTTGAAATCCAGATACTTTCTGAAGACGAACGGACACACGAGGGACGAGACGTTCCGCTTCTGCTGCTCGAAGTCCTCAGGCGCCGAGAAGACGGGCTCGTTGATGATGCGGCCCTTGAGCCAGGCGAAGCGCTCCCAGTCGCGGCCCTGCGTGTAGAGATACTCCTCGAGCATGTCCGTCGAGCACACGATCGGACCCGACTCGCCGTTCGGACGCAGGCGCATGTCGACTCGGAAGACGAAGCCGGGCCCCTCGATGTCGTTCAGGGCGGGAATCACGCGCCTTGCCAGCCTTTCATAGAACTCCTGCACGGTGAGCGTGCGGCGGGCGTTCGGAAATTCGGGCGTCGCCCGCGTCTCGCCTTCCTCGTCGAAGAGGAAGATGAGGTCGATGTCGGAGGAGACGTTGAGCTCTCGGCCGCCGAGCTTGCCCATGCCCACGACCATCAGGTCCTGGGGACGTCCAGACATGCCGTACGGCACGCCGCAACGCTCGGCCAGCTCTCTGGCGTTGACCTTCACCGTCGCCGTGACGGCCATCTCGGCGAAGTCGCTCATGAGCCTCACGACTTCGAAGTAGTCGATGCGACCCGTCGCGTTTCTCCCGATGATGTTCACGATGAGGCGGCGCCTCATCTCCCTGAGCTTCATGCGCAGCGTCTGGCTGTCGGCCGCGGCCGCCGCCTCGGCCTCCATGGCCTCCCGCGGGAACGTCTCCTCGACGATCCTCTCAAAATGCGCGAGGCACACCTGAGCGTCCTCTCCGGGATGCATGGCCGACAACGACCGTGCGACAAAGGGCGAGAAGCGGACGACGTCCTCAAGAGTCAGTGAGAGCATGAAGGACTCCGAAAGCAGGAAAGTATCTATTGAATTCATGGGGCGACCCCGTCAGTCCATTCTAGCCAAATCGGCACGGTCTCAAGGAGAGTGTCGGGCGCCGCACCGCTGTTGGAGGTCCTTCGCCCTGCAGTTCAATGCCTTTGAAGCTCCCCTGTCTGAAGACAGAGGATTTACTTTGACCGTCAGACAGCTCTTTCAGGGGGCAAAGCCGCCTGAACGTCACCGTCCGTACAAAGTGTGCGCGGCAGACCTCTTTCCCGTTCCGCCTTGCTACCGCAATTCGGCTTCGTGAGCCCCGAAGCGTCTTTCGATACTTCAGGGTCGCTACAAGGTTCATGACGACACAGACCGCTGCCGCTCAACAGTGCTTCCGCAGTCGTCCACTTCTCAAGGAGAAGGGCTCGGTCGTGTCCTTTTTCAGTTGCATGGCACGCCAGAAACGCACTCATGGCGTCTCGCTGCACGAGTGTGCCGGTGTTTCCCCAACGGTGCCATCTGTCCTTCAACGGCTTCTTGCGGTACGCATCCGTTTGCGGATCATACTGCGACATCTTCAGCTTACAGGCATTGAGTTCGATCACCTCGCAGCCGGCACTTTCAGACTTGCGTTTGAGATGCTCCACAAACTCACCCATTCCCCTCCGGCTTGTCGACCGTCCGAAGCAACGTTGAAAAGATCGGTAATTGTTTTTCTCAATTTTGATCGCGCCGCCGATCTGCAGCAGATCGTTCACAAGCTCACCGTGGTCGCGCTTGCGGGTAGCCGCCAGGCACCGATGGTGCTCGGCAAGCTTTGCCGCCGTCCTGCGTCCGCGATTGCTTGTGTTCCAAGTCGACGAACCCTTTTTCACGGTTCCGTCGGGATTGTAGTTGTCGGGATTGTTCGCTCGTCTTGAACGGTCGATCCTTCGCTGCAGAAGACGGATCTTCGGCTCCTTCAGATCCACGTGAGGTGCAACCTCGACTATGGCCGCATGACGCTCATGAAAATAAGCAATGCGGCTTGGACCCGGGGCGATGCCGACGACCTCGCACTTGGGCGCATAAACCTTGCGAACGGGCGGCAGGCTTTCAACCACGAGCTGCACGAACCTGCGCCTGACGCCCTTGAGCGTCCTGTGCACGATTCGGCAGTATTTCACGCGCCGGCCGGAGGCGAGCGCCTCCTTCATGTAGCCGGTGTCGGGCTTCATGTACGGCATCACGTGCTTGCGCCAGACAATGAATGGCCCCACGCTCGGGCTTGTACATGATTTCCTGATTGCTCGTGCCTTCGATGGAATTGAGTCCACGCCTGAAGGATTTGAAGCGAGGTCTGCCGGCTTTCCGGAACATGTGACGCTGGAGAGCCTTCCAGACCGTCTTCCCGATGTTCTGAGCTTCATGGGCACCAATGTCGTTCCGACCACTCGCCTTGCGATGATTATTCGCAATGATCGCAAGGCCGAATTCGGTTGGTCCAAAGACTTTATGAACGGCATTGAACGCTATTGTTCGCGCCTTCCCTTTCGGCATGTCCCGTGCCTCCCGCCACGCCTTCGTCTCACGCATGCGCTGCAGACGCCCGAGAACTGTCCCGAGCGTCGCATTGTAGAGCGTGCGTCCGAACTCAAACGTCTTTTCGAGAAAACGATTCTGCTGATCGTTCACACGAAGCGGAAGTTCGACAATGTAGGAAGGGGTGGTAGTATAAATAGGGCAATGTTACTTCACGTTCGAAAACTTTGTGCGCCTTACCTCCCATTGAAATGAGAGGCTTGCGGCGCACGGGTTCTGTCAAAAGGTCTCAGACTCTGCACCGCCGCCGATGAAGAAAAAATTTTTCCGCCGCCGTTCGATCAGCTACAGAGGTCGCGGCAACTTCGCGACGCAGCTCAGCTTCTCCCAGCCGATCGTGAAGCTCGCCGTCTGGCTCTACTTCATCATCTGCATCCTGGTCATCGGCACCCGCGTTTTCTTCATGACGCAGGCCGACCACTACAGGGATGAAATCACGGCACTCGTCTCCGAAGCCGCGGGCGTCGACGTCCATGCGGGCGAATTCTCCGCAAACTTCGAGCGCTTCTGGCCCGTCATCACCGTCAGGCAGCTCGAGCTTGCAAGGCCGGGCGGCCCCGTCTCGCTCACGCTCCCCGAAGTCAAGGCAAGACTCGCCTGGTCCTCGCTCTGGCATCTCGAGCCACGTTTCCAGCTGCTGCGCATCAGCAGTCCCGACCTGCGCATCACCCGTCTCGACAAAACGACGCTCGACATCGCGGGCTTCGTCGTCAATCTCCCCGAAGGAAGCGACGAGGAATCCGACTTCGCCGCTTCCGGCGACAGCAGGGTCGCCGCCTGGTTACTCGCGCAGAAGAAGCTCGAGCTCGTCAACGGCACCATCACCTATGACGACCGCTACAGCCCCGGCGCCGCCGAAGTCCGCGTCATGAACGCTAACGTCGTCTTCGAGCAGACGCTTCTCGACTGGCGAGTCGCCGTCGACGGCACCGCTCACATCAACGCCGAGGAGAGTCCGCACAAGCAGGGCGAATGCTTCACCGCCGTGGCCCGCATCGACCGCCACATCTTCACGGACACGTCGAACCCGTTGACCTGGAAGGGACAGGCCTACGTGCGCTTCTCGCACGCCGACGTCGCGAAGCTTCTCTCGCGCGCGGGCTTCCCGCAGTTCATGTCCTCAGGTTCGGGCGCCGCCGAGGTCTGGGCGGGCTTTGCGGACGGCCGCATCACGAGCGCCACGGCCGACGTCGCGCTGCTCGACATCCACACTCAGCTCGCCGACAATCTCGAGCCCCTGAAGCTTGCCTGGCTCGAATCGCGCCTCTACTACAACGGCTCGTTCGGCGATCGCGCCGAACAGACCTTCGGCGTAAGGAAGCTGGACTTCATGACGGCCGACCGTCGCCGCCTCAAGCCCACCGACGCCTCGGTCACGATCAGGACCGACAGCGCGGGCCAGATCTCCGACGGTGCCATCACCGTCTCGCGCCTCGACATCGGCTCGCTCATCGCCCTCGTTCCCGAGCTTCCGCTTGACGACGCCGTGCGCTCCTTCGTGACCGCACACGCCCCCGAGGGCTACCTGAAGGACGTCAGCGTCGCCTTCTCGGGCAATCCCTCCGACCCCGGCAACTGGCGTCCCGCCGCCACCTTCAGGGACCTCTCCCTCAAGGCTGCGGACGGCATTCCCGGCATCAGGGCCATTTCGGGTTCGATTTCCCCCCTTAAGAACGGCGAGGGCTTCAAGGTGGTCCTTGACAGCCCGAAGTCGACCCTTTCCTTCCCTGGCATCTTCCGTCACCCCGACATGAAGTTCGACACGCTCAAGGCAACCGCCGAGATCGTGCCCCATCCGACACTCACCGTCCGTCTTCCGTCCTTCGAGGCCTCGAATCCGGACGCCGCGCTCAAGGGAAGCGGCAGCTGGCAGGCGACGGGCGGCCCCGGCACGCTTGAGCTCAACGGCACGATCAGCAGGGCCAGGGCGACGGCCGTGCCCTACTACATTCCGCTCGTCGTGGGCGACGACGTGCTCGACTGGCTAGAGGCCGGCATTCTCGGCGGCAGCGGCTCCAATGGCACCTTCATCGTGAAGGGACCGCTTGAGCACTTCCCCTGGGACGGCAAGCACAAGAACGACGGACACTTTGCGATCGAGGCCGACATGACGGGCGGCAGGCTCGACTTCCTCCCCTCGCACGTCAGGAAGGCCGACGGCAGCTGGGAGACCGCCTCGAGTTGGCCCGTTCTCAACAACATCGACGCGCACCTCGCCTTCATCGGAAACGGCTTCGAAATCCGCGGCCGGAGCGCAACCTCGCACGACCTCAAGGCAAGCGACGTCGTCGTCAGCATGAAGTCCTACACGGACGCCGATCTGGAGATCACGGGCCGCGCCCAGGGAGACCTTGGCCGCGTGCTCCGCTATCTCAATCAGGGCAGGATGCTCAACGACATTCTCTCCTCCGCGTTCGCCGAAAGCAAAGGTTCGGGCGCCGCCGACGTGCGCATGAACCTTCATATTCCCCTTTCCGGCGACATCGTCAGAAACCTGCGCGTCAACATCGATGCGGACATCCGCAACGCCACCTTCTACTACGGCCTCAACCTGCCGACGGTCTCGGGCGTCAACGGGAGCCTGCACATCACGGAAAAGAGCGTCGTCACGCCCGCGCCCCTCACGGGCACGAGTCCCGGCGGCAAGCCCGTCAAGGTCACCGCCGAAACGAAGGACGGCGTCATGACGCTCGGTATCGATGCCGAGCCGACGACAGCCGAACTCGAGCACTTCCTCGGCATTGATGTCGCCGAGCTCTTCTTCAAAAAGCTCACGGGCACGTCTCCCGTTCATGTCGACGCCGAAATCGGGCTCACGAAGAGCCGCTTCGCCGTCACAGGCAGGACGGACCTCGACGGCATCGCGAGTACGCTGCCCGAGCCCTATGAAAAGGCGGCGGGCGAGAAGTGGCCCACGACCTTCAGCGTCACGCTTCCCGAAAAGGCCATGCACGTCGACGTATCGAGCCCCGGACGCGCCGCCGTGGCGCTTCGTTTCACCCGCGACAAGGACGGCCTCTCGCTCAGGCACGGCTACGCAGGCCTCGGATCCGCACCCATGCGGGCTCCCGCCGAAGGCATCGCAATCCGCGTCGAGACGCCCCGTGCGTCCATCGACGACTGGCAGCCCTACATTCTTCAGGACGAAAGTCCCACGAAGCCCGGCAGCGGCAGGACCGCAGCCGGGGAGTCGGCCGTCGACCGCATTTCCGTGGTCGAAGCCGAGATCGGCGGCGCCCTCTGGTCGGACAAGGAGTTCCGCAACCTCAGCCTCACGGCCCGACGCTTTGCGAAGAACGACTGGCACGTCAGGGTGGCGGGCGACGACGCCGCAGGACAGATCGAATACAACCAAGCGACGAGCGAGGCCCATGCACGCCTCAAGGTCAACCTCACCCGCTTCGCGCTTCCCGACAGCAAGGCCGAAAGCTTCGTGCCGAGCGCCAGGCAGGAGGCCGTCACGACCGTCTCCGACCTGCCCGACATCTCGCTCGTCATCGACGACCTCAAGGTGGGCAAGCGTCACCTCGGCAAGGTTGAGTTCGAGGCCAGCCGAAGGGTCGAGGCGGGCAACATCGTCTGGCGCATCACCGAGGCGGCCCTTCGCAATGCGGGCAGCGTCATCCGCGCACGAGGCAGCTGGGTGCGCACGCCCGGCAAGTCGGGCGAGACCTCCGTCTCGATCGACGGCAACATTCCGGACGCGGGCAAGCTTCTGGCGAGCCTCGACATTCCGCACGCCGTGAACGGCGCGCCGACGACCCTGCACGCCGACCTCTCCTGGAACAACGCGCCTCACCGCCCCGACCTCTCCACGCTCAGGGGCTCCTTCTCAAGCGAGATGAAGCGCGGCGAATTCCTGCAGATCGAGCCCGGCGCAGGCCGCCTGCTGAGCCTGCTGTCGATGCAGCACCTTCTGCGCAGGCTCACGCTCGACTTCAGGGACGTGCTCGGCAAGGGCTTCGCATTCGACTCCGCCCACGTTGCGGGCACGGTGAAGAACGGCGTCCTGAGCATTCCGAAGGCCTCCGTCCTCGGCTCGTCCGCCACCGTGATGGTGGGCGGCAGCATCAGCCTCGTCAGGGAGACGCTCGACCTCGACGCCATCATTCTCCCCGCCATCAACGCGGGCGGGCCGGCGCTTGCGCTCTCGATCATCAACCCCGCCGTCGGCATCGGCACCTTCCTCACGCAGTGGGTTCTCAAGGACCAGCTCTCGAACATGTTCCGCATGGAGTACGAGATCAAGGGCCCGTTCGACGACCCCGTCGTCGAGAAGGCCTCGCGAACAGAACTCGGCGCGGAAATCAAGCCCGCCGCGCCCGGCGAGCGCATCCGTCCGCTTTTCGACTAGAACGCATCCGCTACAATGTGCGGACACAACATCCCTTTCTTTTGACACCATGCGCATTTCCGCCTGCCAGATGATTTCGGGCATTGATCCCGAACAGAACGTTCTCGACGCCGTCAACCTCATTTCGGCCTCCGCCGACTCGGGCGCCGATCTCGTCGTGCTCCCCGAGAACTTCGCCCTGATGGCGGGCGACGCCGCCAACCTCGGCATTGCCGAAGCCGTCGGCGAAGGCCCGATTCAGGATGCCGTGCGCATGGCGGCCATGCGCTGCGGCCTCTGGGTCGTCGCTGGCTCGATTCCGCTCAAGGGAGAGGACGCCACCCACTACACGCAGTCCTCGCTCGTGTTCGATCCGGAAGGCAACATCGCGGCCCGCTACGACCGCATCCATCTCTTCCGCTTGCAGAACAAGACCGAGTTCTACGACGAGCGCATCTACATCGAACCCGGCAAGTCCCCCGTCACCTTCAGGATGACGACCTGGGACGGCGAGTCCTTCTCCGTCGGCCTCTCGCTCGGCTTCGACCTGCGCTTTCCCGAACTCTTCCGCGGCCTTTCCCAGCCCGACCTCATCGTGCTGCCCGCGACCTTCACGGAGATGACGGGCCGCGCCCACTGGGCGACGCTGCTCGCTGCACGCGCCATCGAGAACCAGTGCTTCGTCGCAGCGGCCGCCCAGGGCGGACACCATGCCTGCGGCAGGCGCACCTGGGGCCACTCCAGAATCATCGACGCCTGGGGCGGCATGGTGAGCGAGCTCGCCTCCGGGACGGGCATCGTGATCGGCAACATCGAGCGCAGCCAGCTCGAGAACGTCCGAAGCACGCTTCCCGCGCTCGCCTCGCGCACGATCTACTGAACACATGACGACATTCACATCCTCGCTTGAGCGGCTTTCAGCCGCTCAAGCGCTTTTTTACTCGGGCACGGGACTTGACGACGGCGCGCTTCTCAAGGTGCTCGGCCGCATGACGCCGGCAGGCGCGGACTGGGCGGACATCTACCTTCAGCAGACCGTCTCTCGTTCCTGGATTCTCGACGAGGGCGCCGTCAAGACGGGCGGATTCTCCATCGACAGGGGCGCGGGACTGCGCACCGTCTGCGGCGAGACCTCCACGCTCGCCTACACGGACGTGCTCACGCCCGTCTCGCTTCTCGATGCTGCAGGCACCGTGGTCGCCTCGGCCGCCTACTCCCCCGAAGGCGCCCCAGGCGTCGTCATCCCCGCCTGCCTCACCCCCGGCTCCTACAGGCCCTGCTGCGGGACGGAGGACGCATCCTCGAACATGCACACGCCGCAGGCGCTTGAGCTCATCCGCGAGGCCGACGCCCTGGCGCGCGAGGCGGATCCCAGGGTCACAGACGTGGTCGTCACCCTTCAGTGCGAGACGGATGCAACGCTCCTCTGCCGCCTTGACGGCCTGCTTTCGGGCGACATCCGCCCCATGGTCTACCTTTCGATCTCGGTCATCGCCTCGGAAAACGGCAGGCGCGAGCGAGCCTCGGCCGGAGGCGGCGCACGCGCGGGGCTTGAGTTCTTCACGCGGGAGCGCATCCGCAAGTGGGCTCGCGACGCCGTCTCGGAGGCAATCCACAATCTCGGCGCCGCACCCGCACCTGCAGGCATCATGCCCGTCGTGCTCGGTCCGGGCTGGCCCGGCATTCTGCTCCACGAGGCCGTGGGCCACGGACTTGAAGGCGACTTCATCAGAAAGGGCACCTCCGCCTTCACGGGCAGGATCGGCATGCGCGTCGCATCCCCCGGCGTTACGGTCGTCGACGACGGCACGATCGGACTAGCGCGCGGCTCCATCTGCGCCGACGACGAAGGCACGCCCGCCGCGCGCACGACGCTCATCGAAGACGGCATCCTCACGGGCTACATGCACGACCTCACGAGCGCCCGCGTTCTCGGAACCGCCCCGACGGGCAACGGCCGACGCGAGAGCTTCGCCACGCTGCCCCTGCCGCGCATGACCAACACCTTCATGACGCCCGGGGACTGCGATCCCGCCGACATCGTCAAGTCGGTCAAACGAGGCATCTACGCAAGCAACTTCAGCGGCGGGCAGGTCGACATCACCAACGGCAAGTTCGTCTTTGCGATGAGCCGCGCCTGGATGATCGAGGACGGCAGGCTCACTCACCCCGTGCGCGGCGCCATGCTATCGGGCTCGGGTCCCGAGGCCCTCAAGCACATCCCGCTCATCGGCAACGATCTTGCACTTGACGAGGGCACGGGACAATGCGGCAAGGACGGCCAGCAGGTACCCGTGGGCGTAGGCATGCCCACCATCCGCATCGATGCGCTGACCGTTGGCGGCACTGCGGAAAATGCCGTTTAAGCGCACCACCCGTGCGGTTTATAATGTTCAGATTCCCTTAAAACAGGAACATATCGTGTTCAAATCGTTCAAGCTAATGACGCCCATCGTGTGGCTCACGAGGCTGCTCGTCGGCGCCTACCCCCACTGGCAGGGCTGTGCGCCGTCCTCCAAACAGCGCATCTACTTCGCCAACCACACGAGCCATCTCGACACGATCGTGATCTGGGCCTCGCTGCCCCCGCAGCTCCGTCCCTTCGTTCGCCCCGTCGCCGCCAAGGACTACTGGGAAAAGGGCCTGCTTCGCCGCCGCATCGCGCTTGACGAGCTCAACGTCGTGCTCGTCGACCGCCGCCGCACGGAACACAGCAATCCGCTCGATCCCCTGCGTCAGGCGCTACAGGAAGGCTCCTCCCTCATCATCTTCCCCGAGGGCACCCGCCGTCCCCAGCCGCTGCCGAGCGAGTTCAAGTCCGGCATCTGGCGCCTGATGAAGGAATTTCCTCAGGTCGAGCTGATTCCCGTCTACATCGAGAACCTGCACCGCGCCATGCCCAAGGGCGTGCTGCTTCCCGTTCCCACCGTCTGCTCCATCCGCTTCGGCGCCCCGCTCGAGCATTCTCCCGAAGATCTGAAGGAGGATTTCCTTGAACGCGCCCGCAACGCCATCATCTCCCTAGCACAGCCATGAGACTCGGATTCACCATTCAGGAGGCCTACGGCATCCTTCTCGTCGGCCTCGCACTTCTTGCCGCCGCCGGCACCTTCTACGCCAACTGGGCCCTGAACCGCAGCAGCGATCCCGAACATCGCGCCCGCCTGCTTGCGGTCAATGCCCGCGTGCGCATGTCCTGGTGGCTCATCGTCGTCTTCACGATCGCCTTCGCGCTCGGCCAGGCCACGCTTCTCGTCTTCTTCGCGCTCATCAGCTTCTTCCTGCTGAGGGAGTTCATCGCGATCACGCCCACGAAGCCCACCGACCACAATGCGCTCGTCGTCGCGTTCTACGTCGCGATTCCCGTGCAATACGCGCTCATCGGCTTCGACCTCTCGTACTTCACGACGCTCTTCATTCCGACGTACCTGTTCCTCGCGTTGCCCGTCATCATGGCCATGACGAAGGACACGGAGCGCTATCTCGAGCGCGTCGCCAAGGTGCAGTGGGGCGTCATGCTCTGCGTCTTCTGCGTGAGCCACGCACCCGCCATCGCGACGCTCGACCTGACGCGCTACAACTCGTCCGGTCCGCTGCTGCTCCTCTTCTTCCTGCTCGTCGTATTCGTGAGCGACCTCGCCTCGAGCATCGCCAGCTCCTTCTTCGGCGGCAAGACCCTGAGCTTCAACTCCAATCGCACGATCAAGGGCACGCTCATCGGCTCCTTCTGCGGCGTGCTCGCCGGTGCGGCCATGTTCTGGATCACGCCGTTCCGCGCCTGGCAGGCCGTCATCATGGCCGTCATCATCGCGGCCTCCTGCGTGATGGGCGACCTGGTCATCAACTCCGTGCGCCACAGCATGGGCGCCACGCGCCTTGCGGGCGAAGGAGACATCTACATGACGCGCGGCACGCTTGCGCGCCTCGCTCCCCTCACCTTCGCGGCCCCCGTCTTCTACCATCTGACGATCACATTCTTCATCCTCTACAAGGACGCGTTCTAAGCAGAAGGACGGACGTCCGGAAGGAACGACCAAAAGAAAACCCCCGGACCATGCGGCTTCGGGGGTTTTTCATTTTTTCACGCGGTCTGACGACCGGGCCTCTTAGCGACGGCGGTTGCCGTTCTGGGCACCAGCGGGCGGACGGCCTTCGATGTGACGGAAGGTGATGCGGCCCTTGGTCAGATCGTACGGCGAGAGCTCGAGGGACACCTTGTCGCCCGCGAGAATGCGGATGTGATGCTTGCGCATCTTGCCGTTGGTGTAGGCCACCAGTTCATGACCGTTGTCAAGTTTGACGCGATAACGGGCATCGGGCAGCACTTCAAGCACCTGGCCCGACATCTCGATGAGATCTTCCTTTGCCATATTCTTCCAAGTTGATCCGCCGGGTCCTCAAAAACAAAAAAAGGCTGCACGTCGGGCAGCAGGCGGACACGGCGATGGGTGAAACTATCGACGGCGAACGGTCGCCGTCACAAGTGCGTGATTGTAGCACTGATTGTCCTTGCAACATCGGGTTTTACCCGCAATCTTCGTCGTTTCTCCCCATACGGTTAAGGCTCGAACAATATACACTTGGCTAAAATACAGTCGAGAGTAGGGAAGACCTGCGAAAGCCCTGCTCTTGAAACACATTTTTCGGCGTGCGCTCGCCTGCGCGCCGGCGACCCTTTTGGAGAATAGAACATGAAGACGGTGCTTGTTGTTTACGACAGCCGCTCCGGCCATACCGCTCGTATCGCCCGCCGCATTTGGGAAACCATCATTGCCGAAGGCCACCAGGCCGACATGATGCACGTGCTTGAAGCCGACCGCGAAGGCGTCGACTGGAACAAGTACGACCTTGTCATCTGCGGCGCTCCCGTCCTCTACGGCGTGTTCCGCAAGCAGTTCCTCGCCTTCGTCAACCGTTGGAAGGCCGTCCTCGACGCCAAACCCAACAGCTTCTTCAACGTGACCGTCATCGCCCGCAACCCGGCCAAGGCCACGCCCGAAGGCAACGTATACTGCCGCAAGTTCCTTGAGAACAACCCGTGGCACCCGAAGGACGTCAAGTGCTTCGCCGGCAAGGTCGACTACCCGAACTGGAGCTGGATCGACGCCAAGCTCATCCAGATGATCATGAAGATGACCAAGGGCCCGACGGAAATGACGGCCGTCATCGACTACACCGACTGGGAAGCCGTTGAAGAATACGCCCGCCACTGCCTGACGCTCGAAGCCTAAGCCTTCCGCTCCGGTTCCGCACACGAAAAGCCTCCGAAATCCGGAGGCTTTTTGCGCATATAGGGGTTAAGTCGTGTTTTTTGACCTCGTTTTCGCGTCCCCGTGCCGCTAAACTTAAGCTAGGTGCGCTTGTCCGCCTTTCGCCGATGTTCATCAACGGCGCGGGCCATGGAAGCCAAGCCTTCCTTCGGGCGCATCCGCACCGCCGGCTCAGGCCGGCCACCATCGCAAGAATTCGAAGATCACTAAGACATGACTCAAAGCTTTCCCTGGTACAAGAGCTACCCCGCAGGCGTCCCGCACGAAATCAATCCGGACCGCTATCCGAGCATTCCGGCCGTCCTCGACGACATCGCCGCGCGCTACCCCGACAAGGTGGGGTACACCAACATGGACTGCGGCCTGACCTACAGCCGCACGGCTGCGCTCACCAAGGAACTCGCCGCCTACCTCCAGAGTCTCGGCCTCAAGCCCGGCGACCGCGTCGCCATCATGATGCCGAACCTTCTGCAGTACGTCATCGCCATGTACGCCTGCCTGCGCGCGGGCTACATCGTCGTCAACATCAACCCGCTCTACACCTCCCGCGAGGTCAACAGCACGCTGCGTGACTCCGAGGCGAAGGCGATCATCATCATCGAGAACTTCGCCAAGACACTCCAGAACGCCCTGCCCGGCACGAAGTGCGAGCACATCATCACGACCGCCGTCGGCGACCTCTTCCCGTTCTTCAAGCGCACGCTCGTCAACTTCGTCGTGCGCAAGGTGAAGAAGATGGTGCCCGAATACTCGCTCCCGAACGCCGTCGGCTTCAACGAAGCGCTTGAGATCGGCCGCCGCCACGGCTTCACCGCCCATGAGATCCACAACACCGACATCGCCTTCCTGCAGTACACGGGCGGCACGACCGGCGTTGCCAAGGGCGCCATCCTCACGCACCGCAACCTCCTCGCCAACCTCCAGCAGGTGGGCTACTGGCTTGCGAGCGCCTGCAAGGAAGGCGAGGAAGTCGCCCTCACGGCGCTTCCGCTCTACCACATCTTCTCCCTCACGGCAACGCTCTCCTTCACGCAGTTCGCCGCGAACATGGTGCTCATCACCAACCCGCGCGACATCGACGGGCTGGCCAAGGAATGCGCCAAGTGGGACTTCTCCATCATCGTCGGCGTCAATACGCTCTTCGCCGCGATGCTCAACAACAAGATCTTCTGCGCCCACAAGTTCACGCGCCTCAAGGTCACCGCGGGCGGCGGCTCCCAGGTGCAGCGCACCATCGCCGAACGCTGGAAGCAGCAGACGGGCTGCAACATCCTCGAGGCCTACGGTCTCACGGAATGCTCGCCCGGCGTCTGCGGCAACATCCCCGAGGCTCCGTGGGACGGCTCGGTGGGCGTGCCCATCCCGTCGACCGAAGTATCCATCCGCGGCGAAGGCTTCCGCGACCTCGGCTGTTGCCCGTCGCCCGACAAGATTCCCGAATACACAGGCGAGATCTGCGTGCGCGGCCCGCAGGTCATGCAGGGCTACTGGAACAAGCCCGAGGAGACGGCCGCCGTTCTTCGCGACGGCTGGTTGCGCACGGGCGACGTGGGCCACATGGACATGAACGGCAGCATCACGATCACGGACCGCAAGAAGGACATGATTCTGGTCTCCGGCTTCAACGTCTATCCGAACGAAGTCGAAAACGTGATCGCGAGCATGCCCGGCGTGCTTGAAGTGGGCGTCGTGGGCGTTCCGAGCGCCAAGTCCGGCGAAACCGTCAAGGCCGTCATCGTGCGCAAGGATCCCGCCCTCACCGCCGACGATGTCAAGAAGTACTGCCGCACCCAGCTCACGGGCTACAAGATGCCGCGCGAGATCATCTTCGTCGACTCGCTCCCGAAGACCGCCGTGGGCAAGATCCTGCGCCGCGAGCTCAAGGACATCCAATAATTCTGCTGCGACCCAAAGAAAAAATGCCAGTTTCCTGCGGAAGCCGGCATTTTTGCATTATCTTGACGTGCGGACTCAGTCCCGTGCGGCAAAGGCCGGATCGGCCTTGAGCACGACGGTCAGGCCCTCGAGCTCCACGCGCTCGTCGCCGCGGAGCTTCCTCGTCTTGCGAAGCTCGACCTCGCCATCGACGCGCACGAGGCCCTCGGCGACCATCGCCTTGGCATGAGCGCCGGAGTCGGCCGCACCGACAGCCTTGAGAAGGGCGTCGAGCGTGATGAGCTCGCCCTTGATCTGAAATTCCTGCTTCATAGAAATTCGGCGCGCAGTCCCCGGGACGGGAAAGGACGCGCCGTCCTCCTCTTCAAGTTCGGCCAGGCAGCCCGTCGGAGCGGTCCTCTTCCGAAGACAAGAACCGCCGACACTTCAACTTTCCTAACCTAAGTCAAATTCGAATGCCCCCACGACAGGCGCCGTAGTGACACAATCAACACCTTGACATCTTTCATACGTGCAAACCCTAGCACGCCGAAAGACGGTCAGAACATTTTACGGTACTTCTTTCATGCTTTCCGCCATCGCACTCATTCTGGCCTTTCAGGTCGTCGGCGAAGTCATCAGCCGCAGCGCGGGCATTCCCGTTCCGGGTCCCGTGATCGGCATGATCCTCATGCTTCTCGCCTTTTTCGTCAAGGACGATCTCATCGGCCGCATCCGCCCAACGGGCGGCGTGCTCCTCTCGAACCTGTCGCTTCTCTTCGTGCCGGCGGGCGTGGGCGTCATGCGCTACGGCGACCTTTTCCTTCGCGAGGGCCTCGCCATCGGCGCCGTGCTTGTGATCTCAACCCTCATCGCCATGCTCGTGACCGCCTACACCATCATCTTCGTCGACAAGCTCGTACACAAGAACAAGAACAAGGACTGACCATGCAGGACATTCTTCAGCAGCTCTCGCCGATCCTCGGCAATCCCGCCCTCTGGCTTGCCGTCACGCTCGTCGCCTTTATCTTCGGCCAGCATCTCTACAAGCTCACGCAGTTCAATCCGCTCTTCACGCCGATCATCGTGGCCGTCGTGAGCATCATCGTCGTGCTGCTCGTCATGGGCGTGCCCTACGAGCAGTACTTCCAGGGCGCAGGCGTCATTCACTTCCTGCTCGGGCCCGCGACCGTGGTGCTCGCCGTGCCGCTCTTCGAGCAGCGCCAGAAGCTCGTCGAGCTCTGGCTGCCCCTCACCTGCGGCCTTCTCGCAGGCAGCGTGGCCGCCATCGTCTCCGTCGTTGCCTTCGGTTGGCTCTTCGGACTCTCGGCCGAAACAATGATCTCCATGATTCCGAAGTCCGTCACGACACCGATCGCCATGGGCGTGTCCGAAGCCATGGGCGGGCGTCCCGACCTGACGGCCTGCCTCGTCGTGATCACGGGCATCTTCGGCTCCATCGTCGGCCGTCCGCTCTTCAACCTCTGCCGCATCACGTCCGACCCCGTGCGCGGCGTGACGCTCGGCCTCGCCGCACACGGCATGGGCACGAGCGCCGCATTCCAGATCTCGAACAGGGCGGGCGCCTTCGGCGGTCTGGCCATGGGCCTCTCCGGCATCATCACCGCCTTCCTTGCGCCGCTCATCGCAGGCCCCCTCATGAAGCTTCTGGGCATCTGAGCCTGCCTGCACCTCAAATGAAAGCGCGCGCCTCCTTTCGGAGGTGCGCGGTTGTTCGCTTGTTTTTCAGAGAGGCGGTCAGAGGATCACTGCGGCCACGCAGGTAATGATCACGACGCCGAGGATGTTGAGCCAGAAGCCAGCCTTCACCATGTCTCCGATCTTCAGGCGGCCGGTGCCGAACACGATCGCGTTGGGCGGCGTGGCGACGGGCATCATGAAGGCACAGGAGGCGGCGAGCGCGGTGGTCACGAGGAGGCCGGAGGCATCGATCTTGAGCGCATCGGCTGAGGCGGAGATGAGCGGCATCATCGTGGCGGCAAGTGCGGTGTTCGAGGTCACTTCGGTGGCGAAGGTCACGAGGGTAGCGACGCCGGCCATCATGGAGACTTCACCGAGGCTGCCGAGGGCCGTGGCCTGAGCGCCCACCAGGGCAGCGGCGCCGGTGCTCTGCAGAGCGGCCGCCATCGTGAGACCGCCGCCGAAGAGGAGCAGCACATCCCAAGCGATCACGTCCTTGGCCGAGGACCAGTCAAGAGCGTGGATGCCCCGCTTGGAGTCGACGGGGATCGCGAAGAGCAGGAGGCCTGCAGCCATGGCGATGGTTTCGTCCTTGAGGGCCGCGAAGGGCTTGGCGCCGTCGAATTCAAGGCCGCGGATGACCGGGCCGAAGATCCAGAGGACGGCCGCGAGGACGAAGACCGCCAGAACGATCTTTTCACCGCGGGACATGGCACCGAGCTTGCGAAGCTCGTTGCGGACCCAGTCCTTGCCGCCGGGAATGCCTTCCATCTTGCAGGGGAAGAGAACGTTCACGAGCAGGAAATAGGTGGCAGGGAGCAGCAGGAGCGCAACCGGAAGGCCGATCTTGAGCCAGTCGATGAAGCTCACGGTCTCGCCGTAGGTCTGTTCCATGAAACGGACGTAGATGCCGTTCGGGGGCGAGCCGATCACGGTGATCATGCCGCCGATGGAGGCCGCGTATGCGATGGAGAGCAGCACGGCGATGCCGAAGTTGCGTTCATCCTTGCCGATGACTTCGCTCTTCTGGGTGGAGCGCACGACGCCGAGCACGGCGATGGCAATGGGAACCATCATGGCGGCGGTCGCCGTATTGGACACCCAGGCGGAGAGGCCGGCAGTGGCCAGCATCAGGCCGAGCACCATCTGCTTGGGCTGGGTGCCGAAGAGGCGCAGCGTCAGCAGTGCGATGCGGCGGTCAAGGTGCCAACGGTGGATGCCGGCCGCGAGCAGGAAGCCGCCCAGGAAGAGGAAGATCGTCCCGGAGGCGTAGTTGCTCATCGCAGCCTTGGCGGACGTGATCTGCAGAAGCGGATACACGACCAGTGGAATCATTGCGGTCGCCGCAATCGGAAGCGCTTCGGTAAACCACCAGATCGCCATCCACACGGTCACGCCCATGCAGGCGCGGGCCGCATACGGGAAGGCGGTTTCAACGCCCTGGGAGTTGATGTAGCTTTCAGGCAGAAGGAAGTAGGTCAGCAGCCCCAAGATCGGGCCGGCGACGAGCGCCAGAAGCTTGCCCCTGTTGGACATGGCGCCGATTTCAATACTGGATTCGGTCATGGTTGAACCCTCAGTTAATGTTGATCGAATCCCGCCTACCGATCTGTGAAATCGTAAACGAGTTCTGTTCGGTTGATAGTAATCAAGCCCCAAACCCTTTTCAACGGCACACATTCAAGGGATAACCCGCAAATCCGAGTCACATATTTCACAATACGAAAGCGCGTTCCGAATTGTGAAATTAAAACCCAAGTTCGAGGGGTTTTACCTAAGTCGGACGCCGTACGTCGATTTTCAAGGTGTTGCGACGATTTTGAAAATCTATCCGTTTGTTTGATTCAGTCTGCGCGACGGGGAAAGAGCGCATGCACGCAGTCGGCAGTCCGCCTGTAGGCGCTGCGGCCTGCGGACTGTCCCAGAGGCAGCATGACGAGGTCGGTGCGTCCGACTTCGGAGGCACACCTGTCAAGGGGGCCCATCAGGGCCTTCTGGGCGGGGTAGCCGGCCGTCATGAGCTCCCAGTCGTCGAGGGCCTCGACGAGCGCGTTTCTGAGCACGCGGCTGAGCCTGCCGTTGTAGATGCGCGTGAGTACGGTGTCGCAGGCCGTGCCGAACTCCGCGTAGTAGCGGTGCGCGTCGCAGGCGCTGGACTCGGCCGTCGTCAGCAGGGCCGTGCCGACGGACACGCCTGCAGCGCCCATGGCCAGAAGTGCGTTCACCTGCTCGGCCGAGGCGATGCCGCCCGCCGCGATGACGGGCAGCCCCGTCGCGCGGACGGCGGCGGGCACGAGGGACATGAGACCGACGAGAGCGTCCTCGGGATCCTCAAACGAGAGGCGCGGGCCCGCGGCCTCCGCTCCCTGAACGATGACGGCGCCGCAACCCGCGGCGCGCAGGACCTTGGCCTCACGGAGCGTCGTGGCGGTGCCGATGTTGACGATGCCGAGCTCGGCGAGCTCCTCCTCCTCGGGTTCGCGGAAGCCGCCGAAGGACGAGATGACGGCTGCGGGCCTCACCTCGAGCGCCGCATCGAACTGCTCGAAGAAGTCGGGGCGGGTGCGGCCCTCGAGATCGTAGCGTTCGGCATAGGAGGCGCCTTCGCCTGCGGGCAGCTCGAGCTCCTCGAGCAGCATCGAGACGGCGTCGCCGAAACGCTCGAAGCGTTCCGCCGCATCCGCGGGCGCGTCGACGGGCACAGCAAGGTTCACGGCGAAGGGCTTCTGCGTGAGCTCCTTCACGCGCGCGGCAAAGGCGCGGATCTCGTCGGGAGCGAGACCGGCGGCGGGAATGACGCCGAGACCGCCCGCCTCGGACACGGCCGCCACGAGCTCAGGCGTGGCAATGCCCTCCATCGGAGCATTGAGGAAGGGCACCTCGATGCCAAGAAGTTTCGCAAAGCGGGTGCACGATTCGTTCGTCTGAGACATAATTGCCACGATCTCCTAATTAATGAATTCAAGGGTACGTCCCGATTCTATCCCGACTTACCGACCATATATACGTATGTCCAAGAAAACCGTCGTCATCGGCCTTTCGGGCGGCGTCGACTCCTCTGTCAGCGCCTGGCTCCTCAAGGAGCAGGGCTACAACGTCATCGGCCTCTTCATGAAGAACTGGGAGGACGACGATGACAGCGAATACTGCTCCTCCCGTCAGGACTTCATCGACGCGAGCGCTGTCGCCGACGTGATCGGCATCGACATCGAAGCCGTCAACTTCGCGAAGGAATACCGCGAGCGCGTCTTCTCCGACTTTCTGCGCGAATACAGCGCAGGCCGCACGCCCAATCCCGATGTTCTCTGCAACGCAGAGATCAAGTTCCGCGCCTTCCTCGACCATGCCATGGCCATGGGGGCCGACCTCATCGCCACGGGGCACTACGCTCGCGTCCGTCACACGGACGACGGCGTCCAGCTGCTGCGCGGCGTCGATCCCGGCAAGGACCAGAGCTACTTCCTGCACCGCCTCACCCAAGAGCAGATCTCCCGCGTGATCTTCCCCGTGGGCGAAATCTGCAAGACCGAGGTCCGCCGCATCGCCGACGACCTCAAGCTTCCCAATGCGAAGAAGAAGGACTCCACGGGCATCTGCTTCATCGGCGAGCGTCCGTTCCGCGAGTTCCTCAACCGCTATCTGCCTACCCAGCCCGGTCCGATCCGCATTCCCGACGGCACGGTCGTGGGCGAGCACATGGGCCTTTCCTTCTATACGCTCGGCCAGCGCAAGGGCATCGGTGTGGGCGGCCGCCACGACTCCACGGGCGAGCCGTGGTTCGTCGCGAAGAAGGATCTTGCCACCAATACGCTCTGGATCTGCCAGGGACACGATCACCCGTGGCTTCTCGCGCACGAGCTCAAGGCCGTCCATCCAAGTTGGATCTCCGGACATTCGCCCGAGCTTGACGCCGAGCTTACGGTGAAGACCCGCTATCGCCAGCCCGACGATCCCTGCAGACTCGAGTACGTCTCCGAAAAGAACTTCACGCTTGGCTTCGACAAGCCTCAGTGGGCGGCCACGCCCGGCCAGAGCGCCGTTCTCTATCAGGGCGACGTCTGCCTCGGCGGCGGCTTCATCGACACCGTGAAGCACTGACCCGTCGCCGTCCCGGCCGCCATGAGTCACACGCTCGACAGACATGGCGGCCGCAGGCAGGGCACGACAGCCGCCCCTCAAACCAATTCCAACCACGACCCAACCATCACATGCAGACAACCGACCTCAATCCGCTGGCGCAATGGCTGTGCCACGAAAGGAAGAAACACGGCGGTGTCCGCCAGCGCCTCGCCGACAAGCTTGGCATCAACTCCACCACCCTCAGGGAATACGAGATTGGCCGGTACGCCCCCCAAGCCCGAAGTTTTCGCGCACATTCAGAACATCCTCGGTCCCGCGCCTGAAGACGTGATCGAATGGGTGCACGACCGAGCGCTCCACCCCGACACCAACCAGCGCAGGTCATGCGATATCGACCGTACACCTTTCGGAAAGTGGATTTACGACAACCGCCAAAAGCTCGGCCTCAACCTTGAGAAGTTCGCTACCAGACATGGCGTGCATTCCACCACCCTCGGGGACCACGAGGTTGGAAAGGCAAACATTTCGGACGTCAAGCTCATGGAGCTGGTCCGGATGTACGGCGTACCCGAAGCCTACGAAGAATGGCGCAAGCTGCGCCATCTCTCCGGACAGGATCCTCGAAGCCATTCAGGAGACCTCAATGACGGCCTCTGCCGCTTCGGCATCCTCCTGCGCACACTGCGAAAGGAACTGGGAGTGAGTCAAAGAGAATTGTGTCGCGCGCTCGGCAAGGACAGCAAGTACATCTGCAACCTTGAATATGGATACACCCGTGTCACCCCGGAGATCATCCTGCGGATCGCCGACTATCTGAACGTGCCCGAGAGAATTCCCGATTTCTTCGCTGCGGTTGACGAAGACGACAACTAGGCGACCGAGCAGGGCCTCGACGACAGTCATCTGAGCGAACAGGGGCGTCGTGCACGCGAAGAGCGCAGGGCAATGGAACTGTCTCAAAAGGAACTGGCGGAAATCGAGGGCGTCACGGCCAAAAAGATCTGCAGGCGCGAGACCGAACGCCTGACCTGGAAGGCGAAGATGAAGGAAGAGAAGAACAAATGAGGCTTGACCTCCTTCCGACGCCCGCCTGAAACAAAAAAGCGCAGCCCTTGCGGGCTGCGCTTTTTTTGGGTACTGCATCAGAGGGAGGCAGCTCAGCTGCGATCCTTTTCCATTTCCTTCGCAAGCAACTTCTTCATCTTCGCCTTGCCGAGGAAGTGACCGATGAGGATCACGAGCGCCGCACAGCCCACAGAGAGCGGGTAGTGCATCATGAAGGCCTGTTCGGGCCAGCGCGTCGTGACGAACACGTCGGAGGCGATCATGCCGCCGGCAATCCAGCCGAGAAGGCCTGCGCCGAAGTAGATGATGGCAGGAAAGCGGTCGATGAGCTTCAGGATGATCTGGGAGCCGAAGACGATGAACGGCACCGAGACGAGCAGCCCGAAGATGATCAGGAGCGTCTGATGGGTCTCATGAGCCTGCTGGGCGGCGCCCGCAATGGCGATCACGTTGTCGAAGCTCATCACGAAGTCCGCGACGATGATGGTCTTGATGGCGCCGATGAGCTTGCTGCTGCCCTCGACCTTTTCATGATCGCCGTCCTCGGGAAGCAGGAGCTTGGCGCCGATCCAGACGAGAAGCGCACCGCCCGCCACCTTGAGGAACGGGAGGTCGAGAAGCATCACCGCGCAGGTGATCAGCACGACGCGCAGGGCGATGGCGCCGGCCGTGCCCCAGAAGATGCCCTTGTTGCGCTGGCTCTCAGGCAGGTTGCGGCACGCCATGGCGATCACGACGGCATTGTCGCCGCCGAGAAGAATGTCGATCATGATGATCTGGCCGACCGCAGCCCAATGCAGGTTGGCAAGCAGATCGAAGAGATATTCCAAAATAGCCTCCGTGGGAAAATCTCAAAAACAGGTAGCCGATGATTTTAACAAAAGCAACAGGAAAAAACTTGAAATCCCCCGCCTCGAATCCGCTTCAGGACAGGGATCGGGAGCCCGTTCGAACTATGAGCCGGCAAACAAATCGCTAGGCCATGTCGTCAGGCGGCTCGACGGCGCCCTTGAGCACCCTGCTGATGGCGCTCATGCCGAATCCGCGGTACATCATGAAGCGGATCTGCCTGTCGCGCTCCTTCCTGTCCGCAGGCTGCTCTCCAAAGCGCCTTGCCCACAGCCTGTAGGCCCTGACCTCCTCGGGCTCCTCGATCTCGTCCATCGCAGCATCGACATGCTCGCCCGCCACGCCGCACTGGCGCAGCTCCCGCCTGATGCGGGCGTCTCCCATGACCCTTGACCTTGAACGGGCGCGGCTTTCGGCAAAACGCGCGTCGGAAAGATAGCCCGCGCCCTCGAGCCTGTCGAGCACGCGCCCAACCTCATCCGGATCCTCATCCTCCGACAGGGAGCGGCGGAGCTTCGCCTCAAGATCCCGTCTGGAATACTCGCGGCGGGCCAGCGAGCCGATCGCCCTGACGAAAAGACTCGGGCGCTCCTTCTTCGGACGGGCGGCCTTCTTCTGCGCCTGCCGGCTCTCGAGCTCCTCGGGATCGTTGCAGAAGTCGTCGTCACTTTCATAGGTGCTCCGCTGGCGGCGCGGCAGCACCTTGGGCGCCGTGCGAACGATGCCCGAGGCCTCGTCGACGCCCGTGACGATTTCGCCGAGCCCCGAGCTGCGCCCGACGCGCCTGACGGCGGGCTCTTCGCTGCGGCGCACGGGAGGCGTCTCCAAAGGAAGCGCACGTGCGGGTTCCGCGGCGGACCGCACGGCCTTCTCTTGCGAATCAGCGGGCACGAGTCCGTCGTCACCCCAGACGAAGAGCTCGCCTTCCTCCCAGTTTCTTCCCATTTCCCTTCTCCCACGGATCATTCACGGAAAAAAGGGGACGGTCCTCCATGTCCGGACCGCCCCCTTTTTCCCTGAAGCCGTTCTTCAATCCGGTCCGAAAACCGGCTCTCCATTACAGATCTATGTCAGCGTCGGCCAGCGGCAGATCATCCTCGGGCATGCCCTCGTCATCACCGTCGACGGCGGAGATGCTCTTGAGGTGGATGCCCTTCATCTCGCGGATCTTCTGCTCGACCTCGCCGCAGACGTCGGGATGCTGCTTGAGGAACTCGCGCACGTTCTCCTTGCCCTGGCCGAGGCGCTGGCCGTTGTAGGAGTACCAGGCGCCGGACTTCTCAAGCACGTTGAGCTCGGTGCCAATGTCGATGATCTCGCCGTAGCGGGAAATGCCCTCGCCGTAGAGGATGTCGAACTCGGCCTGCTTGAACGGAGGCGCAACCTTGTTCTTGACGACCTTGACGCGGGTTTCGTTGCCGATCACCTCGTCGCCCTTCTTGATGGCGCCGATGCGACGGATGTCGAGACGCACGGAGCTGTAGAACTTGAGCGCGTTGCCGCCCGTCGTGGTTTCCGGGTTGCCGTAGCCGCCGATCTTCATGCGGATCTGGTTGATGAAGATCACCATGGACTTCGTCTTGGTGATCGAGCCCGTGAGCTTGCGCAGGGCCTGGGACATCAGGCGGGCCTGAAGGCCGGGCAGCGCGTCGCCCATGTCGCCCTCAATTTCGCTCTTGGGCGTCAGCGCGGCGACCGAGTCCACGACAATCAGGTCGACGGAGCCCGAGCGCACGAGGGCGTCGGTGATCTCAAGGGCCTGTTCGCCCGTGTCGGGCTGGGAGATCAGAAGGTCGGAGAGCTGCACGCCGAGACGCTGTGCGTACTGGACGTCGAGCGCGTGTTCCGCGTCGATGAAGGCGCACGTACCGCCGATCTTCTGCATTTCGGCGATGACCTGCAGGGAGAGCGTCGTCTTGCCGGAGGATTCGGGACCGAACACCTCGATGATGCGACCGCGGGGCAGACCGCCCACGCCGAGCGCAAGGTCAAGGCCCAGGGAGCCCGTGGACACCGTCTCGATGTCCTCGACTTCGGCGCCGTCGGCCATGCGCATGATGGCGCCCTTGCCGAACTGCTTTTCAATATTGGCAAGCGCGACGCTGAGCGCCTTCTTGCGTTCTTCCCCTTCGCAACGACCGGGGCGGGTCGGATTCGCGGACTTGGCAGCCATGACGGACTCCTGTCTCAAACAATCACAATACTAAATATTTATGAATACACGACAATCAATTTACATCTCGAATGGCAGGATCATCTCGCTAGCCTCGATGCGCAAAGGATCATCCGCTTCACCTGCAAGACGGGAGTTTTAAGCACCCTGCCGCCTTGTTCGATACCATCATGATGCCTGAAAAATTCCCGCTTGCCAAGGTCTACTTTGTTAGCGTTTACCCTAACAAAAGACACTTTTACATTCTATTTACGGGCGCGGAATGATTACCTTGAGCGACAAGCTCACCAATTTTTTTTCATGCACTATTGACAGGCCCGAAAGGCACGTGCATAATTCGTTTCCTCAGTTAGTTGTTCACGTCGTTTGTGACTCATCTGCGGCAAACGGGTCGTTAGCTCAGTTGGTAGAGCAGCGGACTTTTAATCCGTTGGTCGTGGGTTCGAGTCCCGCACGACCCACCACAACTATCTGCGGACAATCTGGAATGGGAACGTAGCTCAGTTGGTAGAGCAGCGGACTCTTAATCCGTCGGTCCAGGGTTCGAATCCCTGCGTTCCCACCATTCCTTCTCTGTCCGATACAATCTGCTTGTGTGGGAACGTAGCTCAGTTGGTAGAGCAGCGGACTCTTAATCCGTCGGTCCAGGGTTCGAATCCCTGCGTTCCCACCACAACTCCCAATGATCCTGCTGACAGATGGTCCGCGGGATTTTTTTTCGTCCCTCTCTTCCCTTCCGGCGGTAATACCTCAAGCATCCGCCCATTTCCCCGCGCTTTCGCTCCCTTTGCGCCGCACAACAGGTAAACTGTCCGAACCTTCCCCTTTGCGATTCATACGCACATAGAAAAATGATCAAGCTTGACCACATAACCCAGACCTACAAGACGCCTGAAGGTCGGGAGTTCAAGGCCCTCGACGACGTGTCGATCGAGATCCGCCCCGGCGAGATCTTCGGCATCATCGGCCGCTCCGGCGCCGGCAAGAGCACGCTCGTGCGCTGCATCAACCTTCTCAACCGCCCGAGCGAAGGCACCGTCACGGTCGACGGCAAGAACCTCACCGAGCTCTCCGAAGACGAGCTGCGCGAAAGCCGCCGCAGCATCGGCATGATCTTCCAGCACTTCAACCTGCTGAGCTCCCGCACGGTCTACGACAACGTCGCGCTCCCACTCGAGCTCGTCGGCACGCCCAAGAACGTCATCCGCGAAAAGGTCGAGCCGCTTCTCAAGCTCGTCGGCCTCACCGAACACGCCCACAAGTATCCGTCCCAGCTCTCCGGCGGCCAGAAGCAGCGCGTCGGCATCGCCCGCGCCCTGACCAACGACCCCAAGGTCCTTCTCTCCGACGAGGCCACCTCGGCCCTCGACCCCGAGACGACCGTCGCCACCCTCGCGCTTCTCAAGCGCATCAACAAGGAGCTCGGCCTCACGATCGTCATGATCACGCATGAAATGCAGGTCGTGAAGCAGATCTGCGAGCGCGTCGTCGTGATGAACTACGGCAAGATCGTTGAGCAGGGCAAGGTCGTCGACATCTTCATGTCGCCGCAGCACGAAACCACGAAGGCCCTGATCGGCAACGTGATGGCCCGCGACATGCCGGCCTCCATTCTCGACCGCTTCCGCAAGGCTCGCGAAAACCATCCCAACAGCGACGCAGTCTACCTGCTTCGCCTCGCCTTCTCGGGCAACGAAGTCACGCGCCCCGTCATTTCCGAATGCTCGCGCCGCTTCAACATCGACTTCAACATCCTCCGCGGCACTGTCGACGACGTCCAGGGCCAGACCCTCGGCTCGCTCACCGTGCTCATCGAGGCCGAAAGCAGCGTATTCATCGAAGCCGTCAACTTCCTGAGGGAGAACGGCGTGGTCGTTGAGGAGATCAATGATGTCAAGTAATCTCATTCAGATGATCTGGGACTCCTTCCTGGAGACGATCATCATGGTCGCCATCTCCGGCGGCATCGGCGCCCTCGCGGGCATTCCCCTCGGCATCCTGCTCTTCGTGACGGACCGCAAGTCCTTCCTTCCGATGCCGAGCGTCAACGCCGTTCTCGGCACGGTGATCAACGCTCTCCGCTCGGTGCCGTTCATCATCCTGCTCGTGGCGATCATTCCGTTCACCCGACTCATCGTCGGCTCCTCGATCGGCACGGCCGCCGCCATCGTTCCTCTGACACTCTCGGTGGCGCCCTTCATCGCCCGAATCGTCGAGACGAGCCTGCGCGAAGTGGACAAGGGCCTCGTCGAGGCCGCCCAGTCGATGGGTGCCACGAACATGCAGATCATCACGAAGGTCCTGCTTCCCGAAGCCATGCCCGGCATCGTCGCTGGCCTGACGATCTCGATCATCAGCCTGATCGGCTACTCCGCCATGGCCGGCGCCGTGGGCGGCGGCGGTCTCGGCGACCTCGGCATCCGCTACGGCTACCAGCGCTTCATGCCTGAAGTCATGTGGACCGTCGTGATCGTGCTGATCATCCTCGTTCAGGGCATCCAGAGCTTCGGCGACTGGATCGTGCGAAGGATCTCCCACAAGTAAGCTCAGCAGGACACTGCAGAAGGCGCGCCGCTCGAAAGCGGCGCGCTTTTTTTTCAATCCCTCGCGTTCCATCTCCCTCAAACCGGCCGGAACATCAGGTGTTTTCCGTATGCCGGTGTGCGGTAATCAACATACCTTCAATCTCCCCGACGGCCCCCTGCACCCGCGTGCATAATGCCGCCATGCCCCGCCTCGGGGCGGTTCATACCCGAAAAGGACATTCCGAATGAAACGCCGCGCCCTTGTCGCCGCCGCAGGCATTCTCGCCATTGCCGGCAGCATTCCGCTCTCCGCGCTCGCCGCCGAAAAGACCATCGTCGTCGGCGTCACCGCAGGCCCGCACGCCGAAATCATGGAAGTCGTCAAGAGGATCGCCGAAAAACAGGGCATGAAGATCCGCATTGTCGAATTCAACGACTTCGTGCAGCCCAACGCGGCGCTCGTCGCGGGCGATCTGGACATCAACTCGTTCCAGCACAAGCCCTACATGGACCAGCAGAACGAGGACCGCGGCTACAAGCTCGCCTCCGCCGCCCCCACCATCACGTTCCCGCTCACCTACTACACCCGCAAGGGCTACAAGACCCTTGCGGACCTTCCCCAGGGCGCCCGCGTCGGCATTCCGAACGATCCGACGAACGCCAACCGCGCCCTGCACATGCTCGAGGAACAGGGACTCGTGAGACTCAATCCGAAGGCCGGCATTCGCGCCACCGTCCTCGACATCATCGATAACGCCAAGAAGCTCCGCATCATCGAGCTCGACTCCGCCCAGCTGCCCCGCAGCCTCGAGGACCTTGACGCCGCTGCCATCAACGCGAGCTACGCCGAGCCCGCAGGACTCACGCCCGCCAAGGACGGCATCGCCCAGGAACGCCCCGACGGCCCCTACGCCAACATCCTCTGCGTCCGCGCCGAGGACCTCTCCAAGCCCTGGGTCGCCAAGTTCGTCCAGTGCTACCACTCCCCCGAAGTCAAGGCATTTGTAGAAAAGCGCTTCAACGGGGGCATGATCTGCGCCTGGTGATGCTAATATACAATGAACAAACGCCCCCGCGTTTTTCATAACCATTACCTATCGCCACAATGGATCAAAACCACAACTCCGAGACGGCGCCGCTTTCCGACGCCGCCGTCAAGTTCAACTCCGTTCTGACGTTCGCCCAGGGCTTCGCGCTCGTTGCCATCGCCGTCGCCGCCCTGGTCGGCATCTGCTCCTCGATCTGGAGCATGGTCGAGCTTGAGAAGGCCAGCCTCGGCGACCTGCTCCTGCTCTTCCTCTACATCGAGATCCTCTCCATGGTGAAGGGCTCCGCGCTCGGCACCCGCGAGATCCCGATCCGCACGCCGGTGGCTCTTGCCATCGTGGCCGTCGCCCGCTACATCGTGGTCGACGTCGAGCACATGACGCCCGCCTTCATGCTCATGACCGCAGGCGCCATTCTGGTTCTCGTCTGCGCCCTCTGGGTACTCAGCCACGTGCGCTTCCGCCACTGAGCGGCAACGTCCGGCGCATGCCGCCCGAAGAACGGCGGCATGCTTTTATGGTAGAATTCCAGACCTGTTGCGGGTGTAGCTCAATGGCAGAGCAATAGCCTCCCATGCTAAAGACGAGGGTTCGATTCCCTTCACCCGCTCCAAATTCCAAGGATCCCGCCTGAGCGTAAGCTGCGGGATCTTTTCGTATCTACCGCCGCCCCGTGCGGCCCGCCCCTGCTCCGCACCATGGAAAAGAACTGCGAAAAGCCCGAGTTGACGCCTGAAGAACTCGAGGCACTCAAGAAGCGCCACATCCGCTCCTTCGTCATGCGCCGCGGCCACATCTCGGCCGCCCAGAAGCGCGCCCTTGACGAGTCTCTCCCGCAATACCAGATCGAGTACGCCCCCGAGCTTCTCGACGCCGACAAGGCCTTCGGCCGCCACGCCCCGCTCGTTCTCGAAATCGGCTGCGGCATGGGCGAGACGACCGCCGCCATCGCGCAGGCCCACCCCGAGGTCAACTTCCTCGGCTGCGAGGTCTTCGTGGCCGGCGTCGGCGCGCTTGCCAAGCGTCTCGACGAGATGTCCCTCACCAATGTGCGCATCGTCCGCCACGACGCCGTTGAAATCGTGCGCGACATGATCGCCGAGAACTCCCTCGACGGCGTGCACATCTACTTCCCCGATCCCTGGCGCAAGGCCCGCCATCACAAGCGCCGCCTCGTCGCCCAGCCCTTCATCGGACTCCTCGCCTCCCGCATTCGTCCGGGCGGCTACATCCACTGCGCCACGGACTGGGAGAACTACTCCGAGCAGATGCTCGAAGTGCTCGAGGGCGAACCGCTCCTCGAGAACCTCCACGGCGCCGGCAACTTCAGCCCCGTGATGGGCAACCCGCTCTGCGAGCGTCCCCGCACGAAGTTCCAGGCCCGCGGCGAACGCCTCGGCTACGGCATCTGGGATCTGGTCTACATCCGCAAGCAACCCGCTCCCTCTGCGTCATAAAAAAAGCGCGCCTTCCCGGAAAAGGCGCGCTTTTTTCTTGAGCCATCGGCAGACGGCGATCACCAGCTCACCAGCCCCGTCGCCCAGGTAAGGAGGATCACGCCGCCGAAGATGATGCGGTACCAGCCGAAGCCGCGGAAGTCGTGCCTCGAGACAAAGCGGATGAGCCAGTGGACAACGACGAGCGCAGAGAAGAAGGACACCACTGTTCCGACCGCCAGTCCCGGCAGATTGGCGGCGACAAGCTGCTCGCGCGCCTGCCAGAGGTCCCAGACCGTGGCGCCGAAGATCGTCGGAATCGCGAGGAAGAAGGAGAACTCGGTCGCAGCCTTGCGCGAAAGCCCGAAGATGAGACCGCCGATGATCGTGGCGCCCGAGCGGCTCGTGCCGGGAATCATCGCGAGACACTGCGCGACGCCGACCTTGAGCGCGACCTTCCAGTCCATGTCGTCCATCTCCTTCACGCGCGGCTCGATGCCGAGCTTCTCATGACGATGCTCGACATAGAGGATGATGAGGCCGCCGATGACCAGCGCCGTCGCCACGGTGAGCGGATTGAAGAGATAGGTCTTGAGAAGATCCGAGACAAGAACGCCGACGACGGCAGCGGGGAGGAAGGCCACGAGCGTATTGACGACGAGGCGCTGCTGGACGGGCTCCGAAAAGAGACCGCGGAGGACCCTGATGATCCTCATCCTGTAGTACCAGCAGACCGCAAGGATCGCACCCGCCTGAATGGCGACGACGAACGTGTCCGACGTTGCATCCGTGAATCCCACGAGGTCCGCCGCCACGATCAGATGCCCAGTCGAACTCACCGGAAGGAATTCAGTGAGGCCTTCGACGATGCCGAGGAAGGCGGCCTGCAGCAGATAAAGCCAGTCGAACATTGAGAGTCCTATATCGGAATGGTGAAAAGCGCCCATATTGTCGCAGATACGACGCACGGGCACACTTGAGGGAAACAAGCCGTTACGGCTCTCGAGCCCTGCAGGCCAAAGCCCGCTTTGTTAAGATAGCGCCATCATCAATCCTCAACTGGAACTCCAGAAATGGCGAACGAAAAACAGATGGACAGCGAGCTTATTGAAGAGCTTCAGCAGCGCCTTGAAGCGCTCAACAACGAAGGCGTGATGGATGCAGGCGTGATCGACGGCTTCCTGACCGCCTATGCGCTCAACCCCGAGCACCCGAGCAAGCACGACATCTACCCCTACATCTTCAGCGAGGAAGGCGATCCCGCCGCCCTGCCCGAAGACGACCGCATCCTCGAGCTGCTCGACATTCGCCTCAACGAAATCCAGGCCGCGCTGGCCGCCAAGGGCGGTCTTGATCCGGTCATCTTCCCGCTCGTCGACGACAACGACGAGATCATCACCGACGAAGAGGGCATCGAAGCCCTCGAACCCTGGGCCTCCGGCTTCTTCTTCGGCATGATGCACTGGCCCGAGGACCTCATCGCCGACGACGAGGTCAACTCGCTCGCCACGCCGATCATCCGCAACATCTCTCCCGACGACTTCGAAACCCCCGAGGAAGCCGAGCAGTTCGTGCAGGAATACCGCAGCGGCGAGATGCCGAAGAACCTCGAGGACGCCCTCTACGACCTCGTCAAGGCCGTCTTCGATCTCAAGCAGCTCGTCGATCCGAACAAGCCCGTCGTGCGCGAAGAGCCCCGCGTGGGCCGCAACGACCCCTGCCCCTGCGGCAGCAGCAAGAAGTTCAAGCAGTGCTGCGGCAAGAAGTAAGCCTTACGCCCAGTGACTGACGAAAGGGACGATCCTGCACGGACCGTCCCTTTGCTTTTTTCGGCCAGATCTTTTTCAACCTTCCTCTCTCAGCCCGCGAGCAGCTTCGGGAGAAAGCGCGCGGGATCGAGCTTTGCGGCGAGCGATCCGGGCAGCGCCTGCACGTCGCCCGTCACGTCCGCCGCCACGTGCCTTGCGCACGCAAGCCCCCAGGTGAGCCCGCGGGAGCCGAAGCCCGCGCAGATCCAGAGACCGGGCGCCCTGGGAATCGATCTCGCTTCGGGCACGCCCCTGAAAGCAAGCCCCTCGAGCTCGGCGACCGTCCAGCCGCGGCCCGCAAGCGGCATGCGGTCGGCGGGCACGGCTCGGACGCCTTCGTAAAAGCCCGCAGCCAGCACGTCGGGGCGACGCCCCGTGAGCTTGTCGAAGGTGGACAGGTTGTGCTCATGCGCCTCCTGCACCGCAACGTCGGGCGCCTCGCCCGGCTCGTACGTGGCGCCCACCGCGCAGAAGCCTTCCGTTCGGGCTACGTATCCGTCACCCGTGAGCGCACACCTGAGTTCAGGAAGATCCGTCTCCCTGAGCAGCGATATGCGTCCGTAAAGCGGACTAAGTCCCATCGTGCCGCGTGCGAGGCCGAGTACGCCGGGCGTGGCAAGCGCGGCGCAGACAACCGCCTTCGGAGCGCGGGCGACGACGCCCTGAGCCGACACGGCCTCCCACAGCCCCTCTCGCCTGCGAAGGGTCACGGGCATGTTCGTGAGCACCTGAGCCTGCGCCGCCTCAAGCATCCTTCTGGCAAGACGTCCCGCATGCACGAGACCGGCCTTCGGGTAGAGCCAGCCGCCGCGCGAGAGTGCAAGTCCCGCCCGCTCGGACGCCTCCTCCCGCGTGAGGAGCGACGCGAAGTCTCCCGGAAGATGCACGGGACGGCCAGAGGCTGCGGCCTCCCGCCACTTTTCGTACTCCTCCTCGGACGAGGCCGCGTCCACGACGCCCTCGGGAATGAAGGCGTCGGGGAAGTCCCGAAGCACCTCCGTCATGGCCTCAAAGCCCGCTCGCGTGAGCTGAAAGAGCGGCGAATCCGACGCCTGCCAGTGCGGATGAATGAGTCCCGCATGAAGGGCCGAGGCGCCGCTGCCGGGCACAGGCCCCGCATCAACGACCACGGCACGACTGCCGCGCTGAGCGAGCTCCCATGCCGTCATGGCGCCGGCAAGCCCCGCGCCCACGATCAGCACGCCCTCCGAAGCGCTGCTTCCGCCCCCCTGTTGTTCCTGCTGCTCTTCAGGATCCTTCCGTGCGCCCCTCAGGCGCCACGACTCTCCGTCAGGCTCAAGAAAACCCGGCGCGCGTTCAAGCGGCGCCGTCGTGATGAGACAGGTTCGAGCCCCCATCAGACGTCTGAACCCGCCGTTGACGTCCTCGGGCATCGAAACGAGCACGTCGGGCACGGTCGTCGTCTCCCTGAGGGCCGCAGCGGCGGTCTCCGCCCTGACGAGGACGAGTCTCGTCCCGCCGCAGGGCACCACGTGGAGTCCCGGCATTGACGCAAATCCCGAATCCCCGGGAACGAGTCCGAGCGCCTGCGCGACGTCCTCCGCCGTCTCTTGCGCCACGGGAACGAGCACGGTGCGGACTTCGCAGGGCTCCAACGGCAAAAGCCTCTGCCGCACGAAGTCGAGCAGAGGCTTTTTCGCAGATGTCAGCAGATGAACGGTCATCGCATCGGCCCGGCCTTTCGGCCGGGCGCATTTCCTCATCAGTGCTTGAGCGGCTTGAAGCGAAGGCGCTTGGGCTGGCAGGCCTCTTCGCCGAGACGGCGGCGCTTGTCGGCTTCGTACTCGTTGTAGTTGCCGTCGAAGAACACGACGCGGGAGTCGCCCTCAAAGGCGAGGATGTGCGTCGCGATTCGGTCGAGGAACCAGCGGTCATGAGACGTCACGAGGGCGCAGCCCGCAAATTCGAGCAGGGCCTCCTCGAGGGCGCGCAGCGTTTCGACGTCGAGGTCGTTCGACGGTTCGTCGAGAAGCAGCACGTTGCCACCGGCGAGAAGCGTCTTGGCAAGGTGCAGACGGCCGCGCTCGCCGCCGGAAAGGCTGCCGACGAGCTTCTGCTGATCGCCGCCCTTGAAGTTGAAGCGACCGAGATAGGCACGGCTCGACATCGAGAACTTGCCCACCTGCAGGATGTCCTGGCCGTCGGCCACGGCGTCGAACGCCGTCTTGTCGTTCGGGAGCGAGTCGCGCATCTGGTCGACGGCGGCAAGCTTGACCGTGGTGCCGATCTTGATTTCGCCGCTGTCGGGCTGCTCGCGGCCCGTAATCATCTTGAAGAGCGTGGACTTGCCGGCGCCGTTCGGACCGATCACGCCGACGATGGCGCCGGCGGGGATGCGGAACGACAGGTCGTCGATGAGCAGGCGGTCGCCGAAGCCCTTGGAAACGTGGTTGAACTCGATCACGTCGTTGCCGAGACGCTCGGCGACAGGGATGAAGATTTCATTCGTTTCGTTGCGCTGCTGGTACTCGACGCTGGAGAGCTCTTCGAAGCGCGCAATACGGGCCTTGGACTTGGCCTGACGGCCCTTCGGATTCTGACGGACCCATTCAAGCTCGTGCTTGATGGCCTTCATGCGGGCGTCTTCCTGACGCTTTTCGATCTCAAGGCGCTTTTCCTTCTGGTCAAGCCAGGAGGAGTAGTTGCCCTTCCAGGGAATGCCTTCGCCGCGGTCGAGTTCGAGAATCCATTCGGCCGCGTTGTCGAGGAAGTAGCGGTCATGGGTCACGGCGACGACGGTGCCGGGGAAGCGGTGCAGGAACTGCTCGAGCCATTCGACGGATTCGGCGTCGAGATGGTTCGTCGGTTCGTCGAGCAGCAACATGTCGGGACGAGAGAGCAACAGGCGGCAGAGCGCGACGCGGCGCTTTTCACCACCGGAGAGGTTGCCGATCACGGCATCCCAGGGCGGAAGGCGCAGGGCGTCGGCGGCGATCTCCATCTGGGTCTCGACGTTCGTGCCCGCAGCGGCGATGATGGCCTCAAGACGGGCCTGCTCGGCGGCAAGGGCGTCAAAGTCGGCGTCGGGATCGGCATAGGCGTCGTAGACGGCGTTGAGCTTCTCCTGAGCCTGCATCACCTCGCCCATGCCCTCCTCGACGGTCTCGCGGACGGTCTTGGCCGGATCAAGAGCGGGTTCCTGCGGCAGGTAGCCGATGTTGATGCCGGGCATCGGGATGGCTTCGCCCTCGATGTCCTTGTCGACGCCCGCCATGATCTTGAGGAGCGTGGACTTGCCGGCGCCGTTGAGGCCGAGGACGCCGATCTTGGCGCCCGGGAAGAACGAGAGGGAAATGTCCTTAAGAATCTGACGCTTCGGCGGGACGATCTTCCCGACGCGGTTCATCGTAAAAACATACTGGGCCATGGTTTGATGACTACTCCGGACATGACGAAGGCGGCCGGAGAACGAAGGATTCGTCCGAACGCAACGTGCATGAGCTGATAAGGGAAAAAATGAGGCGCGGACCGACGGATGCCGGACGCATGAAATGTGCCGCTATCTTAACGGAAACGGCGGGGCTTGGCGACAAAAAAGCCGCGGACTCTGCCGCGGCTCTTGTGAGGGTTTGCTTCAGACCTAGTGCTTCTTGAGGCCGAAGTAACCCCTGAAGATCCAGAACTTTCTCAGCCCGTTGATGCGCTCGAGCTCCTTTCGGCGCTCCTCGCCCATCACTTCAGGCTGGAACTGAAGCCATTTCTTGAGGGCGCCCGACATGTCGAAGTCCTCGAGAAGGCGACGAAGGAAGCCCGGCATCCAGCCCGTGTAGAGCGAGGCCTGGAAGTCGATGAGGCCGGGCGAGCCGTTGGGACGGATCATCACGTTACCCGTTCCGCGCACGTCGAGATGCACGACGCCGCGCGCATGCATGGCGCGCAGGAGCTCCTCGAACGCCTCAAGATAGGCGGGCGTGACGCGCTCGGGTTCGCGGCCGATGTTCGAGCCCTCCATGAAAAGCACGGCCATGGCCTCGCGGTCGATGCGGAAGGCCTCCTGGGAGACGCCCTCGACGCCGCGCAGGCGCGCGAGAATCGAAAGCTCTCGCCTCAGCAGGAAGGGCGCGATGAAGGTGCGGACCCACCAGGGACGCGCGGAGAAGTCCTTCACGGTCCAGGAGCGTCCGTCAATCTCCACGCGCGTGACGACGGCGTTGGCCACGCGGCCGTTGCGTAGGAGCTTCGTCGGAGCCTGTGCCAGATCGGCACGGGCAAAAGGCTTGGTCTCGGTCATGCGGTATCCCGGAGAGGCCGCCCGAAGGCGGCGCGTCCCCTGACGTCATCAGGGCATGGCGATACCGCTGCCGGCGGCAGGCGGCGCCTGGAAGCCCGGCATGCCCGGGGTGACGATCTGGCTGGCGGCCTCGCGGCGCATGGCCTGAAGCTTTTCGATCGTGTCGCGCACGCCCTGCTTGGCGGCCTCGCCGTAGCCGGCGACGGCTTCGGCAAGCGTTTCGGCCTTGATCTCAAAGGAAATCGGCAGCGGGCCCATCTGGGTCATGATCTGCGTGTCGCCGAGGAAGAGGAGCGGACGGTTCGTGTCGCGCTCGCCGGAGTCGAGAATCGGCGTCAAGACGTGGATGGTGCCGACCTTGCGGTCCGTCACGACCTCTTCGCGATAGAGGCTGGCCACATCCATCTGGGTGTTCATGGCATCAATGCTGTCCTGTGCGGGCATAAGACTCTCCGAATGGCCGCAGGCGTTGCGCCGGCGGCGTCATGTTCCAATCAATATCCAATCAATGGGAAGCTGGCGGCAAGCCGCCGGCGTCGCGTCGAAATTGTACAGAAGTTGACGGGACGGTCCGCAGGGCCGTCCCGAAGGCGCCGTCAGATCAGCGGTAGACCATGACGGGAATCTGGGAATGCGTGAGCACCTTCTGGGTTTCGGAGCCGAGCAGGACGGCCGCGAAGCCCTGACGGCCGTGGCTCGCCATGAAGACGACGTCGCAGTCGTGCTTCTTGGACTGCTCGATGATAGCCTCGGCGGGCGAGAAGCTCTTCACCATGAGGGTGGTCGAGGGCACCCCGATCTCATCGCAGCGGCGCTTGGCGCCGGCAAGACGGTCCTCGGCCTCGGCGGTCACGCGCTCGTCGTACTGCTCGATCGATTCCGGACGGTATTCGGAAAGATTCGTGTAGGAGTACGGCTCGACGACGGTGATGAGCACGAGCGAAGCGCCGAGAGACTTGGCAAAGCGGGCGGCGCCCTCCACGGCCTTTTCCGACATCGGCGTGCCGTCGGTCGGAACCAGAATGCGCTTGTACATGATGTTGAGATCCTTTTTACTCTGTTTTTCCATGGCGCCGTCCTGCGCGGGACGACGCATATTCTTTCATTGTAGGCGGATTCAGTCTGCCGTGTTTTGAGCGCCCGCAATATCGTTGATCACGATTCCCGCCAGCCTGAGGCCTGCGGAACCCGTCACGGAGACGAAGGAGCCGAAGCCGATCCGGCTGCCGGGTTCGGCGCCGATCGCCTCCAGACTGTCGGCACCGGACTGCCTGAGAGGCTCCGTGCTGTAGACCGCGGGAATGCCGAAGAGCGTCGAGCGGCCGTCGGCCGAACCTGCGGGGAAGCCGTACTCCTTTCTAAGAATGGTGCGCAGCTTCCCGAGAAGCGGATCACCCTTGACGCGCGCGAGGTCCGAAACCTCGATGCGCGAGGGATCGATGCGCGCGCCAGCGCCGCCCGCGCAGACGGTCCTCACGCCCGTGCCGCGGGCCGCCGCATGCAGCGCGGCCTTTCCCTTGAGGTCGTCGATGCAGTCGACGAGCCAGTCGCAGTCGGACGGAATGACCTGCGCCGCGTTCTCGGGCGTCACGAAGACCGTCTTCACCTCGATGCGGCAGTCGGGATTGATGAGCAGGCAGCGCTCCCTGAGCACCTCGGCCTTCGCGCGTCCGTAGGCGCCCTCAAAGGCGGGCAGCTGGCGGTTCGTGTTCGAGAGCGCCACATCGTCGCCGTCGATCAGTGTGATGCGGCCCACCGACGTGCGGACCAGAGCCTCCACGGCCCAGCTGCCGACGCCGCCCAGCCCCACCACGGCCACATGCGCGCCGGCGAGGCGCTTGGCGCCCTCCTCGCCGAAAAGACGGCCCACGCCTCCGAATCGCCTCGGGTCAGTCGTCACGCTCATATCAGTTCTCCATTTGTCCGAACAATTAGATTTTTAAAATGTGAGTGAAGTTTTCCGAGAGGCTCAATTTCGTTTTTTATTGCTTTAGAGCAAGAAAACGACGGTGAGGACGTCTTGGCTTTGATGCCGCCGCAGTCGTTTCAGAGTACATTGTCCTCAAGGACGGAAGTTCTTCGCCACTGCGAGTGTAAAGCACGGCGACAGCAAAGAACAACGTGACCACCGTCCTGCAAAGATCCTCAGGAGGTTATATGCGCATTCTCGTTCCCGTTGACGGCAGTGAAAACAGCATGCACGCCGTGGAATTCATCGCCAGCCGCACCACGCTTCTCGGGAGCAATCCGGAAATCGAAGTCCTGAACGTTCAGCTTCCGCTTCCGGCACGCGCCTGCCGACTCGTCGGCCAGGACTCCCTGACCCGCTACTATGAAGACGAAGCCGCCAAGGTCTTCGAACCCGTGCGCGCCGAGCTCAACAAGGTCGGCTTCCAGGCAGGCGAGGCCTTCCTCGTCGGCGAAGCCTCCGACAGCATCGCGGCCGAAGCCGAAAAGTTCGGCGCCGACCTGATCGTCATGGGCTCCCGCGGCCAGACCGCTCTTCGCGGCCTCTTCTTCGGCTCCGTCTCGAACGGCGTCCTCGCCAAGTCCAAGTGCCCAGTCCTGATGCTGCGCGACAAGGCCGCGCCGCAGTCCGACGCTCTCAAGGTCGGCATCGCGGTCGACGGCTCCAAATACGGCCGCGCCGCCGTGCGCTACGCCCTCAAGCACATCTCGCTCTTCGGCACGGGCGCACAGTTCTACCTCATCAACGTGGTGAGCGACTACGCCGGCGCCGTGATGCCCGACATGGCCGGCATGGCCCTGCCCGCACTCTCCGAAGAGGAAGTGCTCGAGCTGCAGAAGGACGAGTTCAATGAAGCCGTCGAGCCGCTGCGTCCGCTCTTTGCCAAGGCTGCCGTCGCGACCAAGGAAATCTGCCTCGTCGGCAACGCAGGCGACGAAATCGCCGCCTTCGCGAAGAAAAAGAAGCTCGACCTCGTGGTCATGGGCTCCCACGGCTACGGCCGCTTCAAGGCCGCCGTCATGGGCTCGACCGCAACCCGCATCGCCGCCACGGGCGACGTTCCGCTTCTGATCATCCGTCAGGCCTGACGGCCTGAGCGCAGCGGACGGTTCCTGCAGGATGCCACCCGCCGCTGAAGATAGCCGGCCTCTGGCCGGCTATCTTTTTCCACCGGCATACGCCCTGGAGCACCTGCAACACAGGCATTTCGACGAACGGCACGCCTGACCATCCCCGATTTGCGGGATGTCGTAGAATAACTGCATGTTCCGCCGGGCAGCGTCTCAGCCGCCCGGCGTCCCACCTCTGCGACCCTGACAAATCCAAAGATGATTACTCTCACCGAAGAACAGTTGAGATCTAGCGGCACGACCGCCGCGGGCAAGGACTCCAAGAAGTCGCCCGCTTCCTCCGGCCGCAGGCTCGACGCCTCCGACCTCCAGGAGGGCAGGGGCGGCCGCCGTTATGTCAACGGCACGTTCCCCCGCGAACAGGACCGCGACTCCGAACGCGACTCCAAGTTTTCGAGCTCCGCTCCCTCAAGCCGCATCCGCGTACTGATCGCCGCGAACAGCAAGACGGAAGCCCGATCCCTGAGCGCCATGCTCTCGGACCGCAACGAGTTCATGGTCGTCGGCACCGCCACGACCTTCAACGAGCTTGACGCCACGCTGCACCTGCGCACCGACGTCGACGTGCTCGTCACCGACGTCGAACTCGGCGGCGCCACGGTCTTCCCCATCGTCGAAAAGGCTGTCACGCTCCGCCCGAACCTCAACGTGCTCTGCTACACGAACCGCAGCGAGCCGAACTTCATCATGAACGCCATCCGTGCGGGTGCGCTCGGCTACGTGCTGCGCAACTCCCAGGAAAGCCTGGACAACTGCGTGCGCCTCATCAACGGCGGCGGATCCCCGATGTCCCCCGCCGTGACCCGCCACGTCCTGCGCGCCATGCAGATGAAGAAGAACTCCGAGCCGCTCGTGGCCGCCACGAACGACGCGCCCGACATCTCCACCCGCGAGCGCGAGATTCTCGAGCTTCTGGCCAAGGGCATTCCGTTCGCCGAAATCGGCACGATCCTCATGATCTCGCCGCACACCGTGACTGCGCACATCAAGAAGATCTACCGCAAGCTTCAGGTCCACTCCCGCGGCGAAGCGGTCTACGAGGCCAGAGCCCTCAACCTGATCAGCGACAGCTGACGACGGGCTCCATACGAAAACGAGGCCGGCGCGCCAAAAGCACGCCGGCCTCCTTTCGTTTCAGTCAGGGAAAAAGCCGCCTCAGGCCCTTTCAGCCGTCCAGCGGCCCGACTTGCCGCCGTCCTTCTCGAGAAGGCGTATGTCGGTCATCACCATGCCTCGGTCGACGGCCTTGCACATGTCGTAGATCGTGAGCAGGCCGACCTGCACGGCCGTGAGCGCCTCCATCTCGACGCCCGTCTTGCCGTAGCATTCGCAGCGGGCCGTGCACGTCACGGCGTGCGTCTTCTCGTCAAGCTCGAAGTCGACCGCCACGCGGGTGAGTCCGATCGGATGGCAGAGCGGCACGAGATCCGACGTGCGCTTGCTGGCCATGATGGCCGCCACGCGCGCAATGCCGATCACGTCGCCCTTCTTGGCCGTACCACCCGCGACGAGCTCGAACGTGGCGGGCTGCATGTGGATGCGGCCGCAGGCCACTGCGATTCGGTGCGTCTCGGACTTCTCGCCGACGTTGACCATATGGGCCTGACCGGCCTCGTCAAAGTGTGTCAGTTCGCTCATTTTCGTTACCTTTGATCCTGTAAGGCGCCCGAAAGCGGGGCTCCGGGCGCGTCCGCCCATTATGATAGCGGTCGGAACCTCCATTTTGTCTGCACGATGCGCAGGCGCGGCGCACACTGTCCGCTCCTCCGCCCCAAAGGAATTTCGATGAACTTCAAAGCGTGGGTACTTCTCGTCTCGGCCATGACGACCGCATGCCTGCCCGGCACGGCACTGTCAGCAGGCCAGACGCCGCTCGACCTCAACCTGCCGAGTCTGGGCACCGTCGCAGGCGCCGAGCTCTCACCCGCCGACGAATACGCTCTCGGCGCGCAGATCATGCGGCAGGTTCGAGCCGACCCCACCTACATGTCGGACCCCGAAACGAGCGAATACCTCAACAGGCTCGGCTACCAGCTCGTCAGCAACGCGAACACCTACACCTACCAGTTCTTCTTCTTTCCCATCCGGGACGCAACGCTCAACGCCTTCGCGCTTCCGGGCGGCTACATCGCCGTGCACACGGGCACCATCATCAACGCTCAGAACGAAAGCGAGCTTGCAGGCGTCATGGGGCACGAAATCGGCCACGTCTCCCAGCGCCACATCGCGCGCATGATCGAGGCCCAGAAGGGGAACATGGCCCTCACAATCGGCTCCATGCTTCTGGCCATTCTCGCCGCACGAGCGGGCGGAAATTCGGGCGGTCACGCCGCCGCGGCCGTCGCCATGGGCTCCCAGGCCGCCATGATCCAGTCCCAGCTCAACTACTCGAGAGACGCCGAACGAGAGGCCGACCGCGTGGGTCTGCAGACCCTCTACAACGCAGGCTTCGACCCCAAGGGCATGGAGAGCTTCTTCGAGCGCCTCCATTCGAGCAACCGCTTCTACGAATCGGCCGCCCCCGCCTACCTCTCCACCCATCCGCTCACCGTCGAGCGAATGGCCGACATGGAGAACCGCACCCGCAGCATCCCGCCGCGCCTGCACCGCGACAGCCTCGACTTCAAGCTGATCCAGGCGCGCCTTGAGGTGCTGCAGGAGACGCGCCACGACGGCTGGTACAAGGTCAGGAAGGAATTCCAGCGCCGCCTCAAGACCTCCTCGGGCGTCAATGAGGCCGTGCTTCACTACGGCCTCTCGGTGGCGGCCCAGAGGCTGCACGAACCCGACGAGGCCCTCGCCGAGGCGCGCCTCGCCATGAAGGCGGGCAAGAGCGCCATTCTCGTGCGCAATCTCACGCGCACCGAGTACGACGCCGCCCGCACCGCCGCCGACAAGAGAAAGGCCGTCGAGGACGCCCGCAGCGCCGTCGATCGCTTCCCGCTCTCCACGATGATTGCGGAAAACTACGTCGACCTCCTCTACAGCCAGAACGAGCATCAGAAGCTCATCAACTTCCTGCGCAGCAACACCGCGATAAGCCAGGAGAGCTCCAGCTACCATGCACTCCTCGCACGCTCCTACGAAAAGCTCGGCAAGAAGAGCCTCCAGTACCTGCACACAGGCGAGATGTACGCGCTCTATGGCTCCACCGAGGCGGCCGTCTACCAGATGACGCTCGGGCAGAAGGCCGCCGACGGCGACTTCTACACCATGAGCCAGATCGATGCACGCCTGCGCGAACTGCGCGAGCAGCTCCTCATCGAGAAGGAGCGCGCCAAGTGATAGGCCCCGCAGGCGCCTGCATCAGGGCCCGAAAGCGTGCGAAAATACCGCAACCGCCTTCCCCGAGGGGAAGGCTCAACCGTTTTTACCCATTCGAAACAGAATCATGGCTATTGAAGACTATATGACCGTTGCCGAGCCCACCGATGAGCTCATTGAAACCGATGCCGTCGTCGTGGGCGCCGGTCCCGTCGGCCTCTTCCAGGTGTTCGAGCTCGGCCTGCTCGAAATCAAGTGCCACGTCATCGACTCACTTCGCAACGTCGGCGGCCAGTGCATGGAGCTCTATCCGACGAAGCCCATCTACGACATTCCCGCCGTTCCCGTCTGCTCCTCCTACGAGCTCACGGAAAACCTCCTCAAGCAGAACCATCACTTCGGCCCCGTCTTCCACCTCGGCCAGGAAGTCACCCGCGTTGAAAAGCAGGAGGACGGCCGCTTCTACGTCGAGACGAGCACCGGCACCCGCTTCATGACCAAGGTCGTGATCATCGCCGCCGGCGTCGGCTCCTTCCAGCCGCGTCCGCTCCGCGTCAAGGGCATCGAGAAGTTCGAGGGCACGCAGCTTCACTACAGCTGCAAGGATCCCTCCGTCTTTGAAGGCAAGAACGTCGTCATCTGCGGCGGCGGCGACTCCGCCCTCGACTGGACGCTCAACCTCGTGGGCCGCGCCGAAAGCGTCGTGCTCGTTCACCGCCGCGACGGCTTCCGCGCCCAAGCCGCCTCCGTCGCCAAGATGAAGGAACTGTGCGAGAACTGGGAGATGCAGTTCGAAGTGGGCCAGGTCACGGGCTTCAACGAAGCCGACGGCAAGCTCACCGAAGTGCTCGTCGCGGGCGCCGACGGCGTCACGCGCCGCATCCCGCTCGACCATCTGCTCGTCTTCTTCGGCCTGCAGCCCAAGCTCGGCCCAATCGAGAACTGGGGCCTCGAGCTCGACCGCAAGCAGATCGTCGTCGACACCGCCCGCTTTGAGACGAACATCCCGGGCATCTTCGCCGTGGGCGACATCAACACCTACCCCGGCAAGAAGAAGCTCATCCTCTCCGGCTTCCACGAATGCGCCCTCGCCGCCTTCGCGGCCTGCGACTACGTCTTCCCGGAAAAGCGCGTGTTCCTGCAGTACACGACCACGTCGCCGAAGCTCCACAAGGTACTCGGCGTCGAGACGCCGAACTTTGACGAGGACTGATCGTCTTTGAGTCCAAGGACTCTATGGACAGAGGGGACGGCCCTGCGGCCGTCCCCTCTTGCTTTTTCGCCTGCGAAGACCCGCGCTCAACGCGGGCCTTCGACGCCGTTTTTTTTTTCGATCAGTCGTTCACGACGCGGATGCCGGGCATCTTGGCCGTGTAGTCCTTCGTGATGCGGGCGAGAGCGCCGGCGACCTTCATCGCCATCTCGCGGTACATCAGGGCCTCCTTGCCATCGGGCTCGGCGGCGACCGTGGGCAGGCCGCTGTCGGCCTGTTCGCGGATCTTGGCCGAAAGCGGAAGCTCGCCGAGAAGCGGCACGCCGTACTGCTCGCTCATGCGCTTGGCGCCGCCTTCACCGAAGATATGCTCGACTTCGCCGCAGTGCGGGCAGATGAAGACGGACATGTTCTCGATGATACCGAGGATGGGCACATTCACCTTCTGGAACATGCGCAGGCCCTTCTTGGCGTCGATGAGCGCGATGTCCTGCGGGGTCGTCACGACGACGGCGCCCGTGAGCGGCACCTGCTGCGAGAGCGTGAGCTGGATGTCGCCCGTTCCCGGAGGCATGTCGACGATCAGGTAGTCGAGGTCGTGCCAGTTCGTCTGGGTGATGAGCTGCTGCAGGGCGCCTGCGGCCATCGGGCCGCGCCAGATCATCGGATCGTCCTCCTCGATCATGAAGCCGATCGAGTTGATCTGCAGGCCGAGGGATTCCATCGGCTCCATCGTCTTGCCGTCGGCGCTCACGGGCTGGCCGGAGGCGCCAAGCATCTTGGGCTGGGACGGACCGTAAATGTCCGCATCAAGCACGCCGACGCGGGCGCCTTCGTGCGCAAGCGCGAGCGCGAGGTTGGCGGAGACCGTGGACTTGCCGACGCCGCCCTTGCCGGAACTCACCGCAATGATGTTCTTGACGCCGGGCATGACGCGAAGCGTGCCCTGCACCTTGTGCGCGATGATGTTCTGCGTGACGCTCACCTCAACGGAGGCGGCACCTGCGGCGCGGACGGCCTCGCCCACGGCCTGACCGACGGCTTCGGCACGGTGCTTGGCGGGATAGCCGAGCTCAATGAACACCTTGACGTTGCCGTTCTCGTCGGTTTCGGCGCTCTTGAACATCTTGCCGGACACGTAGTCGGTGCCGGTGACAGGGTCGATCAGCGCGGAAAGGGCGCTCTTGATCGCTTCCGTGGAAATGGTCATGGGATTCTTCTCCGTTGATGTCCGCGCGCATCGCGCGTGTGGTTATGCGGATTTTACGCGCCGATCCTTTGATTTTCCTGAAAAGGTCCGGATTGGAAAGGCTCTCCAGGCCCCCTCGGGTTTTCGCTACGCTAAAATAACTGATTGCTTCGGATTTTTCGAAGCGCCCTTCATTTCAACTTCGGATTTAACACGACGATGAGTCAGCGCAATCTTTTTGTTACGACCGCCTTGCCTTACGCGAACGGCGCCTTCCACATGGGCCACATCATGGAGTACATCCAGGCTGACATCTGGGTGCGTCACGAGCGCATGTCCGGCAACAAGGTCCACTTCGTCGGCGCCGACGACGTGCACGGCGCGCCGATCATGATTGCCGCCCAGAAGCGCGGCATCACGCCGCAGGCCTTCGTCGCCGAAATCGCCGCTGGCCGCAAGCAGTACCTCGACGGCTTCCACATCAGCTTCGACAACTGGCACAGCACCGACGCCGTTGAAAACCACGAGCTCAGCCAGGACATCTACCGCCGCCTCGTCGCCGCCGGTCTCATCTACACGAAGGAGATCGAGCAGTACTACGACACGGTCAAGGGCATGTTCCTCGCCGACCGCTTCATCAAGGGCACGTGCCCGCACTGCGGCGCGACCGACCAGTACGGCGACAACTGCGAAAAGTGTTCCGCCGTCTACTCCCCGATGGAAGTCGTGAACCCGTACTCCACGCTTTCGGGCTCCCGTCCGGAAATCCGCAAGTCCACGCACTACTTCTTCAAGCTCTCCGACCCGCAGTGCGTCCAGTTCCTCCGCGACTGGACCAACGGCAAGGGCAAGGACGGCCTGCCGCGCGTGCAGCAGGAGGTCCTCGCCAAGGACAGCGAATGGCTCGGCAAGGACGGCAACCTCTCCGACTGGGACATCTCCCGCGACGAACCGTACTTCGGCATCGCCATTCCCGACGCTCCGGGCAAGTACTTCTACGTCTGGCTTGACGCCCCCGTCGGCTACCTCGCCTCGCTCAAGAACTACTGCGACAAGCAGGGCCTCGACTTCGAAGGCATCCTCTCCGACGAAAAGACGGAGCAGATCCACTTCATCGGCAAGGACATCATCTACTTCCACACGCTCTTCTGGCCCGCCATGCTGCACTTTGCCGGCAAGCCCTTCCGCGTGCCCGACCACGTCAACGCCCACGGCTTCATGACCGTCAACGGCGAGAAGATGTCCAAGAGCCGCGGCACCGGCATCTCGCCGCTGCAGTACCTCGAGCTCGGCATGGACGCCGAATGGCTCCGTTACTACCTTGCCGCCAAGATGAACTCCCGCGTCGAGGACGTCGACTTCACGAAGTCCGACTTCGCCCAGCGCGTCAACTCCGACCTGATCGGCAAGTACGTCAACATCGCCAGCCGCGCCGCAGGCTTCATCTTCAAGAAGTTCGAGGGCCGCGTCGACGATTCCGCCATGCAGGATCCGCTGCTTGAAGCCATCCGCAGCCGCGCCGAGGAAGTCAAGGGCTTCTTCGAAGTCCGCGAGTTCGCCCGCGCCACGCGCCTCGTGATGGAGCTTGCCGACAAGATCAACGAGTTCGTCGATCAGGAAAAGCCGTGGGAGCTCGCCAAGAACCCCGAGGCCAGGGCCGAACTGCACCGCGTCTCCTCGATCGCCCTCGAAGGCTTCCGCCTGCTCACGCTCTACCTCAAGCCCGTGCTGCCCGCCACGGCCGCCCGCGTCGAGGACTTCCTCTCGATCGAACCGCTCACCTGGGCGAGCGTCTCCGTGCCGCTCTCCTCCGCGAGCCCTATCAAGGCCTTCAAGCACCTGATGCAGCGCGTCGACATGGAAAAGCAGCTTGACGTCCTCGTCCCCGAAAAGGCTCCCGAGCCCGAACCCGTCCTGCCCGGCGGCGAAGCCATCGCTCCCGAGTGCACGATCGACGACTTCACGAAGATCGACCTGCGCGTCGCCAAGATCGTCAAGTGCGAGCCCGTCGAAGGCTCCACGAAGCTTCTGCGCCTCACGCTCGATCTGGGCGAAGGCCGCACCCGCAACGTCTTCTCCGGCATTGCAAGCGCCTACAAGCCCGAGCAGCTCGAAGGCCGCATGACGGTCGTGATCGCCAACCTCGCCCCGCGCAAGATGCGCTTCGGCGTCTCCGAAGGCATGGTTCTCGCCGCCTCCGACGCCGGCGACAAGTCGCTCGGCCTCTTCGTGCTCGAACCGCACTCCGGCGCTATTCCCGGCATGCGCATCCGATAAGATCGACTTATTTGCGCAATAGGCCTGATTTTTTGGCCATTGCTTGCGATTGAGCAAAGGCATCCTCTTCCTAAGGAGGATGCCTTTTCTTACAATTAGACGTTTTTCCCTCACCTCATCCGGTTTTCGACATGAGCTTCAAAGACATGGCCCGCGAATTCATGCACCACGTGCCGCTGGCCAAATTCCATCCGGTGCTTCTCACCAGCCTGAAGGAATACGACAGCCGCATGCTGTCGCGCGACATCTCCGCCGGCCTCACCGTGGGCATGGTGGCCCTGCCGCTCGCCATGGCCTTCGGCATCGCCTCCGGCGTGCCGCCCGAATCGGGCCTCTACACCGCCATCATCGCTGGCTTCCTCATCTCGCTTCTCGGCGGCTGCCGCGTCCAGATCGGCGGTCCCGCCGGCGCCTTCGTCGTCATCATCTACGGCATCATCGCCCAGTACGGCTTGAGCAACCTCATGCTCGCCACGCTCGGCTCAGGCGTCATCCTCTTCCTGATGGGCCTCTTCAAGATCGGCGGCTTCATCAAGTTCATCCCCGTATCGATCGTGATCGGCTTCACGAACGGCATTGCGGTCATGATCGGCCTGCAGCAGGTCAAGGACTTCCTCGGCCTCACCGTCGCCAAGATGCCCGCCGACTTCTTCGGCCAGGTCAACACGATCATCAACAACATCGGCACGATCAATCCGTGGGCCTTCGGCCTTGCGCTTGCGAGCTTCCTCATCGTCAAGTTCTGGCCCAAGGGCTATCAGATGAGCGGCCCGCAGTGGAAGCGCTGGCTCGCCCACCTGCCCGGCACCGTCGTCGTCCTCGTGCTCTCCACGATCATCGTCACGGTCTTCGGCCTTCCCGTCGAAACGATCGGCTCCAAGTTCGGCGGCATTCCGCAGTCCCTCCCGAGCCTGCAGATCCCCGACCTCGAGTGGGACACCGCCAAGCAGCTTCTCGGCCCGATGATCACGATCGCCGTGCTCGGTTCCATTGAAAGCCTGCTGTGCGCCCGCGTGGCCGACACGATGACCGACGACCGCCACGCCCCCAATCAGGAACTGATGGGCCAGGGCGTCGCCAACATGATCGTTCCGTTCTTCGGCGGCATCCCCGCCACCGGCACAATCGCCCGTACCGTCACGAACATCAAGTCCGGCGCCTTCTCGCCCGTCGCGGGCATGGTCCACGCCATCACGCTTCTCGTCGTGATCCTCGCCGCCGCCCCGCTTGCGAGCAACATCCCGCTCTGCGCGCTTGCCGCCATCCTCGTCTTCGTGGCCTGGAACATGGGCAACTGGCGCGAGTTCCTGCGCCTGCGCTCGATGACGCTCTCCTACAAGGCGACGCTTCTCATCACGTTCTTCCTGACCGTGATCTTCGACCTGACGGTCGCCGTCCAGTTCGGCCTCGTCGTTGCCTGCGTCTTCTTCCTGATGCGCATGAACAACCTGACGGTCGTCGAACCCGTCACGCTTCCGTTCAACGTGCCCGACACGGTCGAGGCCTGGCACATCAAGGGCGCCCTCTTCTTCGGCTCCGTCTCCAAGCTCGAGCACGTGACCGATCCGGCCCGCATCACGTCGGCCTCCGCAGCCCGCATCGTGATCCTTGACTTCACCGACCTGCTCAACATCGACAACTCCGCGATGGACCAGATCGAAGTCTATGCACGCGCCCTGCACCGCCACAACCACGAGCTGATCATTGCGGGCGCCTCCGGCCACCCGCTCGCCCAGCTCAAGCGCACCAACATCGCCCAACGTCTCGGTGCAAACCTCGTGCCGAACATGGAGTTCGCCTTCGCCCGTGCCGAAATCATCCTCAAGGAGCAGGATGAAAAGGCCGCCGCCAAGCGCGCTCTCCTCGGCGGAGAAGCCTAAACGGCCTCCACGCTCAGGCAAAGACAAAAACCCCGTCAGGCTCTCCGCCCGGCGGGGTTTTGTTTTGTCCGTTCACCGTCTCAGCTCGTCAGCACGAGCGGATCGGGATCGGGGCATCGAAGCTCAAGCGTGCCCGCATCTTCGGGCAGCGTGGCGTAGAGCGGCGCGTAGGGCGCTCCCTGAGTGAGGATGATCATTCCCTCCTTGGCAAGCTCGAGGAGCGCCAGGAACCACACAGTCATCGTCTCGCGGTCTCGGGTGCCGTTCCAGAGCCCCTCCAGCGTCACGAAGGGCTCCGTCTGCAGGCGCTTCAGAAGGGCCGTCATGTGCTCCCTCACCGAAAGCTCCTGCCTGCTCACCTTGTGCCTGTCCCGAAGCTTGAGACGGGCGGCGACGGCAGCCCAAGCCGATGCGAGCATCTCGAGCGTCACATCGGGCTGGAGCGCCACCACGGGCACGCAGCGCTCCGCCTCGGCGACACGGAAGTCCCGGTCTATCCTCGGCATGGTCTGCAGTTTGAGCGCCGCAGAACGAATCCGCTCGTACTCCTCAAGACGGCGCATGAGTTCCGCCCTCGGATCCTCGGGTTCCGTCCCCTCGGCCGTCCTCACGGAAGGCAGCAGAAGCCTGCTCTTGATCTGCATGAGCGTCGCGGACATCACGAGATAGGCTGCGGCCAGCTCCAGATCGCTCTCCCTCACCAGATCCACGTAGCGCATGTACTGGTCGGTGAGCTCCGCCATCGGGATGTCCATGACGTCGAACTTCTGCTTGCGGATGAGGTAGAGAAGCAGGTCGAGCGGTCCCTCGAAGCTCGCCAGAAAGACGCGCAGCGCCTCGGGTGGAATGTACAGCCCGTCGGGACACTCCTCCAGCGGCTCGCCGTAGAGGCGCGCGAGGATCTTCTCCTCGGTCTGCGTGTCGACGCCTCGGTGCGCGGTGAAAAGGTCGGTCATGAAGGGACGGGTTCCTGCAGAAGATGAAGGCCCGCCGCATCAGGGCTGGCCTCTCGGGCGTCGAGGAGAATACCACAACGCACGCCCTCGGGTCCCGCCCTGCGGCTGCCTGCGACTCCTGACTGAATCCTGACAAAAAAGCCTCCGCACCGAAGTGCGGAGGCTTTTCTCATTCATTCACGGATGAAGCCGGAACTTATTCGGGCTTGTACATGAATTCGCGAACGGCGGCTTCGAGATCGGCCGGGCGTTCGTTGCCGGCGAGACCGTTGTCGTAGGCGTACTGGGCGACGGCAGCACCGATCTTGACCGAGACTTCACGGACGGTGGAGAGCGGCGGATAGAGCGAGCCCTGTTCGAGGTCGGCTTCGCTCACGAGCTCGGCGAGCTCGCGGGAGGCGGCGAGGAAAATACCCACGGGCATCGTCTTGGCGCGGGCGAAGACGGCGCCGAGGCCGAGGCCGGGGAACACGTAGCTGTTGTTGCCCTGACGCGGCACGAAGGTCTTGCCGTTGAAGTCGACCGGAGCGAACGGAGAGCCGGAGGCAAAGAGCGCGCGGCCGTTCGTTTCACGGTAGGCCGTGGCGGCGTCGCATTCGGCGCGGGACGTCGGGTTGGAAAGCGCGAAGACGATCGGACGCTCGTTGATTTCGGCCATGGCGCCGAGCACTTCGGCGTTGAAGGCGCCCGGCTGGGCGGCCACGCCGATGATGCCGGTCGGACGCAGGGCGCGGACGGCTTCGATGAAGGTCTTGCAGTTCTCGACGTCGTGGGCGAACGGAACCTTGTTGTGGGCGAGCTTGTCGCCGCGGTTGCAGGTCACGAGACCCTTGGAGTCGAAGAGGAAGCAGTGCTTGAGGGCTTCCTCGCGTTCAACGCCTTCGGCGACCATGGCGTCGACGAGGAGTTCGGCGATGCCGGTGGCGGCTTCGCCGGCGCCGAGGAAGAGGAAGCGCTGGTCGGCAAGCTTCTGCTTCGTGACGCGAAGAGCGGAGTAGACGCCCGTGACGGCCACGGCAGCCGTGCCCTGGATGTCGTCATTGAAGCAGAGGACCTTGTCCTTGTAGCGTTCGAGAAGGTCGAACGCGTGGTTGTTGCCGAAGTCCTCGAACTGGATGAGGACGTTGGGCCAGCGGCGGCGGGCTTCGGTGACGAATTCCTCGATGAGTTCGTCGTAGGCTTCGCCCGTCACGCGTTCCTGACGCAGGCCGAGGTACATCGGATCGTTCAGGTATTCCGGGTTGTTCGTGCCGACGTCGATGGTGACGGGAAGCGTCTTTTCCGGGGCGATGCCGGCGCAGGCCGTGTAGAGCGAGAGCTTGCCGCAGGGGATGCCCATGCCGTTGATGCCGAGGTCGCCGAGGCCGAGAATGCGCTGGCCGTCGGTCACGACGATGACGTCGACTTCCTCGTTCGGGCAGTTTTCAATGATTTCGCGGACGCGGCCCTTGTCGTTGATCGAGATGAAGGCGCCGCGCGGATAGCGGTAGATATGGCTGAACCTCTGGCAGACCTCGCCGACGGTCGGGGTGTAGACCACGGGCATGTAGTCGTCGATGTAGTCGATCAGGATCTTGAAGTAGAGGTCTTCGTCAGTCGCATGCAGGCTGTCGAGCATCAGAAACTTGTCGAGAGCCGTCGGGCAGCGGTCGAGCAAAGCGAGCGTGCGCTTGACCTGCAGCTCCATGGTGGAAACGGCCGGCGGCAGAAGACCGCGAAGGCCGCGGGCGTCGCGCTCCTCCTGAGTGAAGGCGTCGGCACGGTTGAGCTGCGGGTTGCGGAGCAGGTCGGCGCCGCAAATTTGCTTGGATTCAGTCATAAGTCCTTCTTGCTAAAAAACTCCACGGGGTACGAAATTGTCCGGGCAGTTATAAGGTACTGAAGGTGCCGCCAAATCCATGGCGACACCTCCGATGATGATTCTAGCAACTCTGTGAGGCCAGTAGAAACGGCTTCGGTAAGTGAAACAACCTAAAAATTCCGCTTCTGCTCATATTTTGCGGCTATCCACGGCATTTCCCCCTCTTCACCCGACAAAATAATAGCCTGCCCCTATGACGGGACAGGCTGCATTTGAGTGCTCTCGTCGACTTATTTCAAAGTTTTCTGAAGTTGGGCGGCGGTTTTGGCCGCATCCGAATTCGGATACTGCTTGATCACCTTGGCGAGCGTCGCGGAGGCTGCCTTGACGTTTCCGAGCGCCGCCTGGGACGACGCCACGGAGATCATGGCATCGGCCACGCGCGGATGCTTCGGGTAGCTGCGGATGAGCGAATTCTGAACGTTGATCGTGCTCTTGTACTGCTCAAGGGCGAAGAGGCAGGATCCGCGCCAGTAGACGGCGTCGGCCGCGTAGGCGGACTTGGGCCACTCGGCGCCGAAAGTGCTGAATGCGGCGGCGGCCTTCTTGTAGTCGCCCGCCTTGAGAAGCTCGACGGCGGCGTCGTAGGCGGCCTGCTCCTGAGGCTGAACCATGACCTTCTCGCCGTTGACCTCAACTTCGCGAGGCTCGAACTTGCCGAGGCGCTCGTCGATGTTGGTGTAGAGCTCGCGCGTGCTGCGCTTTTCCTGACGGATCGCATTCGTGAGCTCCTCGACCTGACCGGTGAGGAGGCGGTTCTGGTTCTGCAGGTTGTCGAGACGCGTTGCAAACGAAATCTGTGCGTTCTTGAGCTGTTCCTCAAGGGCGGCAACCTGTGCGCGCAGATCAAGAATGGCGCGGCGAGCATCGTCGTCCGCGAAGGCCATCGCACCCGCGGCGGAGCCCGACAGGATCGCGGCCGTGCAGGCCTGAACCATCAGCTTGTTCAAATTCATAATTTCTCCGAAGAAGCCGCTCGTGTCCGTGCACGAGCCGGGCTCTAAAAGCAGGCGGCCGGCCGCGGTCCCCTGGGGCTGCGTCCGGCCGTCGTCTCAGGTAATGCGTCCAGAGATTACTGGGCGGCCTTGCCGGACGTCACTTCCGTCGGATAGACGATGTCGGCGCGGCGGTTCTGGGCCCAGGCTTCCTCGCTGTGACCGTAGGCCACCGGCTTTTCACGGCCGAAGGAAACGGCTTCGATGCGCTCGGCGGGGATGCCGAGGAGCTGCAGGCGCTGCTTGACGGCTTCGGAACGCTTCTGGCCGAGGGCGAGGTTGTACTCGCGGCCGCCGCGTTCGTCGGTGTTGCCCTGGATGATGATGTTGACGTTCGGATGAGCGGCAAGCCAGCGGGCGTGGGCTTCGACGGCGGGCATGTACTGGGCTTCGACTTCATAGGAGTCGAAGGAGAAGTACACGGAGCGCTTGGAGAGCGGGTTGTTCGGATCGGCGAACGGATTCACCGCCTGGGTCTGGCTGCCGGCGGTCTGGCCGGCGAGCGTGCCGTCCTTGGCGCTTTCGTCAAGGGAGACGGACGAGCAGCCGCTCAGAAGAGCGGCAACGGCTGCGGAGGCAGCGAGGATTTTCCACGAAAAGGACATTTTGTGTTCCTGGCAACAGTGTTGTGGTTGATTGTCGTTGGTTTTCGCCCTTCATCAGGGCAGAATCGGTCCCCAGCAGGGTTCACGGATGTCGCCCAAACCGGTGAGGCGCGTCGAGAGCCTGCCGTCGACGGAAGCCGTTCCAAGAACGCCGCGGCCGTTGACTTCCGTCGCATAGACGAGGAAGCGGCCGTTGGGCGCGAAGGACGGCGATTCATCGCGGTCGGTCGTGGTCACGAGCGTGTTCTGGCCTGTCGTGAGATCCATCACGGCCGTGCGGAAGCGGCCGTCGATGCGGGAGATGTAGGAGAGATAGCGGCCGTCGCGGCTGACCGTCGGGCTGATCGCGTAGCTAGAGCCGAAGGTCACGCGCTCGGCGGGACCGCCGGCGAGCGGCTGGCGATAGATCTGCGGAGCGCCGCCTCGATCGCTGGTGAAGTAGACCCACTGGCCGTCCGCCGAGAAGCACGGCTCGGTGTCGATGCCGTAGCTCTTCGTAAAGCGGCGCAGGCTGGTGCCGTTGGCGTTCATCAGGTAGATCTGCGTGAGGCCGTCGCGGGAGAGCGCCACGGCAAGCGTGCCGCCGTCGGCGCTGAAGGCCGGCGCAGAGTTGTTGCCGCGGAAGGCGCAGATCGCATGACGGGCGCCCGTCGCGAGCTCCTGAACATAGATGATCGGCTTGCGGTCCTCGAAGCTCACGTAGGCGATTTTCTTGCCGTCGGGAGACCAGACGGGGGAGATGATCGGTTCATGGGACTGAAGGGCGGCCTGGCGGTTGCCTCCGTCGCTGTCGCTGATGGCGAGCTCATAGCGGTTGCGGGCGAGCTGGGCCACGTAGACGAGCTTCGACGCAAAGATCGGGCCTTCGCCCGTGAGATTCGTGTAGATGCGGTCGGCGATGCGGTGCGCGCACATGCGCACGTCGTTGCCCGACGTCGTGAAGACGGCCGAGTCCGTCAGTGCACCCGTCACGGTGTTGTGCAGATAGTAGGTGAGCTCCCAGCGGCCGTCGGGAAGACGGCTGACGCGGCCCACGGCGAGCGCGTTCGCGCCGAGCTTGCCGAAGACCTCGAGGCTCGCGGGCTTTTCAAGGTTCTCGGGTTCGCCTTCGGCGCCCGTCGGGATCAGGCGGAACGCGCCGGATCGCTCAAGGTCGGCTCCGATGACGGCCGCAGCATCGAACCCCGTGGCGCCGGAGCCTTCAAACACCTTGACGGCGATCGGGAGCTGATTGGCGCCCACGCCCGTGATGGAGACCTGAAGTTCGGCAAGCGCAGGACATGCCGTGAAGACGCCTGCAAACGCGCCAGCGCACAGCACTCTGCGGCGGGAAGGATTGAAGTTGGTCACGGATGACTCCCTTGTAAGCACGGAACCGCTCCCGTCGGGGAGCGGCTTGCATTCGGTACGCGGAGGCGGCGTCGAAACGCCGCTCACCGCTGCGTTTGAGGCGCAGGAGCCTCACGGCTCCCCGCGCCTCGGAACCGCCTTAGTGGCGGAAGTGGCGTTCGCCCGTGAAGACCATGGCGATGCCGCGCTCGTCGGCGGCGGCGATCACTTCGTCGTCACGGATGGAGCCGCCCGGCTGGATGACGGCCGTGCAGCCGGCGTCCACCACGACGTCGAGACCGTCGCGGAACGGGAAGAAGGCGTCGGAAGCGGCCACGGAGCCTTCGAGAGAGAGACCGGCCTCTTCAGCCTTGAGCATGGCGATGCGGGCGGAGTCGACGCGGCTCATCTGGCCGGCACCGACGCCGAGCGTCATGCCGCCGCGGGCATAGACGATCGTGTTGGACTTCACGAAGCGGGCGACGTTCCAGGCGAACATCAGGTCGGCGATCTGGGACGACGTCGGTTGGCGCTTCGTCACGCAGCGCAGGGCGCTTTCGGCGCAGATCTGGTTGTCGGGCGTCTGAACGAGCAGACCGCCGCCGACGCGCTTAAAGTCGAAGTCGTTGTGGGCCTTACCGAGGGCGACCGTGAGAAGACGGAGGTTCTTCTTGGCGGCGAAGATCTCGACGGCTTCCTTGGAGAAGCTCGGAGCGATGATGCATTCGGCGAACTGGCGGGAGACGAGCTCGGCGCACTCGCCGGTCACTTCGCGGTTGAAGGCGATGATGCCGCCGAAGGCGGACTTGGAGTCCGTCTGGAAGGCCTTGGAATAGGCTTCGGCGGAGCTGATGCCCACGGCGACGCCGCACGGATTGGCGTGCTTGATGATCACGCAGGCGGGAGCCTCGAAGGAGCGGACGCATTCCCAGGCGGCATCACTGTCGGCGATGTTGTTATAGGAGAGTTCCTTGCCCTGAAGCTGTTCATAGCCGGCGAGAAGGCCCGGCGCAACGGAGGATTCGCGGTAGAAGGCGGCAGCCTGATGCGGATTTTCGCCGTAGCGCATGTCCTGGACCTTTTCCCACTGGCGGGTGAGGACCTGCGGAAAGCGGGTGCGCTGGTTATTTTCGTCAAGGCTCGTGAGGTAGTTCGTGATCATGCCGTCGTAGCGGGCGGTATGGGCGAAGACCTTCTTGGCGAGCGCGAGGCGCGTCGCGGCCGTGACGCCGCCTTCGGCCTTGATTTCGGCGACGACGGAGGCGTAGTCGGTCGGATCGACGATCACGGCGACGGACTCGTGGTTCTTGGCGGCGGCGCGGATCATCGTCGGACCGCCGATGTCGATGTTCTCGATGGCGTCTTCAAACGTGCAGTCCGGCTTGGCGATCGTCTGTTCGAACGGATAGAGGTTCACGCAAATGATGTCGATCGGGTCGATGCCATGGGCTTCGAGAGCGGCCATGTGCTCGGCGACGGGACGACGGGCGAGGATGCCGGCGTGGATCTTCGGGTTGAGCGTCTTGACGCGGCCGTCGAGCATTTCAGGGAAGCCCGTGTAGTCGGCGACTTCCTGACAGGGGACGCCTTCCTTCGTGAGGAGCTTGGCGGTGCCGCCCGTGCTGAGGATGTGGTAGCCGAGAACGACGAGCTCGCGGGCAAAATCCACGACGCCGGTCTTGTCGGACACGCTGATAAGAGCCTGTTTCTTCATTGCTTATTTCCTTATGAACTTTCTCCGGGCAGAAGCTTGTGAATGCGAAGCTTCGAGCGCAGAGTATTTCGGTTAATGCCAAGAATCTTTGCGGCTTCAATCTGGTTGTTGCGGCAGAGCTTCATCACGTAGATGAGCAGCGGACGCTCCGCCGTCTCCATGACCAGACTGTAGAGAGGATGCGGCTGCGAGCCGCCGAGCTGCTGGAAGTACTGGTTGAGCTGGACGATCACGGCCTCTTCAATGCGGCCCGCCTTGAGCTCGGACATGTCCTTCGCCAGGTTTTCCAGCGTCACGCCCTCAAAGTCAAGTCCCGGCTTGACTCTCTGCTTCGTCTGCCTGATCAGCCTGATCTGCGGCGCTTCAGGCTTGCGGCGGACAATCGCCTTGTCATCCAAGTCCCTGCTCGTCATCCTGCAACCTCTCAAAATAACGGCTGACGGCCGCACCGAGGACGTCCGCATCGGACGTGGCGAACAACTCGCCCAACAACGCCTCGGAGCCCGGCAGCCCCTTCAAATAATGACTCAGGTGCTTCCTGAAGGTCACGGCACCTCTAGCACCGCCATAATAGTCAAAATGATGGCGCATGTGGTCGCAAATGACCGCATGTCGTTCCTCGAGCGACGGCGCCTTCCTTTCGGGAAGATGTCCGAGGGCGGCGCCGACCTCCGAGAAGATCCACGGATTGCCGTAGGAGGCCCTGCCGATCATCACGCCGTCGGCGCCCGTAAGCGCCATCACGAGCCTCGCCTTCTCGCCCGAGTCTATGTCGCCGTTGGCGATGACGGGAATGGAGACGGCGGCCTTCACGGTCCTGATCGTCTCGTACTCGGCCTCGCCCCTGAAGCCGTCCTCGCGCGTCCTGCCGTGGATCGTCAGCATGGCGACGCCCGCCTGCTCGGCGATGCCCGCAATGGCGAGCGCGTTCCTGTGCTCCCTGTCCCAGCCCGTGCGGATCTTGAGCGTCACGGGCACGGAGACGGCCGCACACACGGCCTCGAGAATCCGCGCCACCAGCGCCTCATCCTTCATGAGCGCACTGCCGCACGCCGTCTGAAGCACCTTCTTGGCGGGACAGCCCATGTTGATGTCGACCACCTGCGCGCCCGAATCCTCGGCATAGCGGGCGGCGTCGGCCATCATGGCGGGATCGGCTCCGAGAAGCTGCACGACGCGCAGCCCCGACTCTGCGTCACAGGCCCAGCGCGTGGCGCTCTTGCGGCTCGTCCTGAACTGCGGCTGGCAGCTCGTCATTTCGCCCACCGCATATCCCGCACCGTGGGCGCGGCAGATCTCGCGGTAGGGCAGATCGCTCATGCCGGCCATGGGGGCCAGCATGACGGGAACATCGACGGCGTAGGGACCGAGCTTCACTCTCTTCTCACGTTATTCGGAGGGCGCCCTGCACACGGGGAGCGCCCGACCGCCACATTCTACCGACACGACCGGCGCGCAGGCCCTGCCGTGCCCTCACTTTTCCATTTGGTTTCGAATTCGCGCCTCGGCAAGCGCGAGTTCGCGCACGTCGCCCACGTTGAACCACATGCCCTCGTACACCTCGCCCGTGACGCGTCCCGCCTCGCAGAACTGCCAGAGCCACGGGAAGAGCTTTGCACGAACAGGCTCGACGCCCTCGAAGAGCGACGCCCCGTAGACGCCGAGACTCGAGAACGTGTGCGTTCTCGGCTCCCTTCGGACGAGTCCCTGCTCATCCAGCGTCATGTCGCCGTCGGCATGGTAGGAGGGATTAGGCGCAAGCACGAGGTGCGCAACTGCGTCCGAGCCCGCGAGAGCGCGGCCCGCACGCACAAGGCGCGAGTAGTCGAAGTCGGTCACGATGTCACCCGCAACGACGATGAAGGCGCCGTCGCCGTCATCGAGCATCGGAAGCGCCTTCGCGATTCCGCCGAGCGTCTCGAGGGCCTCGCCCGCCGTGCGGCCCTCGACCGAATAGCGCAGGCGCACGCCCCAGGCGGAACCGTCTCCGAGCGTCTCCACGATCCTGTCGCCGAGATGCGCGACGTTGAGGACGATCTCCTCGACGCCCGCCTTCCTGAGCGCAAGAATCTGGCGCACGGCCATGGGCGTCCCCGCCACCTCGACGAGGGGCTTGGGCGTCGTGAGCGTGACGGGCTGCATGCGGCGGCCTTCCCCCGCCGCGAGGATCAGAGCGCGCATGACCGTCAGAAGGTGTAGCCGAAGGACGTTTCGGAGCCCTCGAGATCGTCGATGAGGTGCGTGAGCGGCGAGAGCTGGATGTAGCGGCGGGCCGTCTTGCGCACGTACTGGATGAAGCGCGGCGTGTCCTCAAGGTACTTGGGCTTGCCGTCGCGGTAGTTGAGGCGGGCGAAGATGCCGAGCACCTTCAGATGGCGCTGCACGCCCATGAACTCGACGTCGCGGTAGAAGTTGCCGAAGTCGGCGGGCACGGGGATGCCCGCCTTGCGGGCCTTCTCCCAGTAGCGGATCGTGGTGTCGAGCACGAAGCTCTCGTCCCAGGAGATGAAGGCGTCGCGCAGGAGCGAGGCGATGTCGTAGCTGAGCGGGCCGTAGAGCGCGTCCTGGAAGTCGAGGATGCCGGGCATCGGATCGGAGACCATCAGGTTGCGCGGCATGAAGTCGCGGTGCACGAAGACGAGGGCCTCGCGGCAGTTGGTGTCGAGAATGGCCTCGGTGGTCATCCTCCACCACTTCTGCTGCTCCTCGGTCCACTCGACGCCGCGGTGGCGGCCCACGTACCAGGTCGGGAAGAGATCGAGTTCTCGCTGCAGGGCCTCGCGGCTGTAGGCGGGAAGCACGTTCGGGCGGGAGATCTTCTGCCACGCGACGAGCGCCGTGGTGGCGCGGTCCATGAGTTCGCGAGCATTGTCCTCGTTGAGGACGTCAAGATAGGTCTCCCTGCCGAGGTCGGAGAGCAGCATGAAGCGGCGGTCCGTGTCGGCCTCGAAGATTTCGGGGGCGTTGAGGCCCGCCTCGTTCCTCAGCAGGCCGTCGATCTTGATGAAGGAGGCGAAGCTCTCGGGCGTCTCGCCCTCGGCGTTCATGGCGATGAAGCTGCGGCCGTCGGCGGCAGCAATGCGGTGATAGGACCTGCAGCCAGCGTCCGCGCCTGCACGGCTTACCGTCGTCAGATCGAGCTGATATTTCGGGGAAATGCTCTGGAGCCACTGCCCGAAGGCGGAGGCGGCCGCGCTGTTCGTCATGTTTTCGTCGTCCTCTAGTGCCGAAGGATCTGAAGCCTGCAGGGATTTTATGGACTGCGCGGCGCCCCTCGGGAATGACGGGGCTTTATAATCCTTCAATTGTCTTGACGTCATTTTATAGGCCTGTCCACAGGCTGTCACTCTCACCGTTTTTTCATGTCATTCCCGCGTCCCCGACAGACCGCGATCAGCGTAAGCATCGCGCTGGCCGCCATGGCCTACACCTCCATTGCGCCGGCCGCTCAGACAGGCAGCGTGGTGTCCCTCGAATCCGTGACGACGCTCGATCCGTCCCGCGCAACGCCCGACTCGGACGCCGCGAGCTTCGTGTCCGCCGACCGCATCGAAGGCAACCCCGAAGACCAGCTCCACCTTTACGGCAACGCGGAGATCCGCCGCGCCGGCACCGTCCTCAAGGGCGACCGCATCACCTACACGCAGGAAACCGACGAAGTCGAGGCCGTTGGCAACGCGCGCATCTCGCGCCAGGGCGCCTCCTTCTCGGGTCCTTCCATGCGCTTCAAGATCGCGCCGCGCACGGGCGACATGTCCGACGCCGAATACGAATACGCGCCGCGCAACATCCGCGGCTGCGCGAAGAACATCCGCTTCATCTCGGGTGAATCGACCGTTTTTGACGACGCCAAGGTCACGACCTGCAAGCGCAACGACGAAGCCTGGTTCATCAAGATGAACGAGCTCGAGGTCGACGAGTACGACCAGACGGCAACGGGCACGAACGCCTCGCTGCACTTCATGGGTGTGCCCGTCTTCGGCTCCCCGTGGTTCTCCTTCCCCGTAAGCCGTGAGCGCCGCTCCGGCTTCCTCGTGCCGACCTTCGGCATGAGCTCGACCCGCGGCTTCGACCTTGCGGTCCCGTACTACTTCAACATCGCGCCCAACTACGACCTTACGCTGACGCCCCGTCTGATGACCAAGCGCGGCGTCATGCTCGACACCGAGGCCAGGTTCCTCTACAACAACTTCGAGACGACGGTCGACTACGCGCTGATGCCCGACGACAAGGAGATAGACGACAGCCGTTCGAGCCTGCACGTCGACATGAGTTGGCGCCGCGACAAGCTGAGCGCCTTCGTCGACTACAACCGCGTCTCCGACGACGACTTCATCAGCGACTTCTCGAGCAACGTCCGAGAATCCTCTGAAACCGTCCTGCCGCAGGAATACGCCCTTCGCTACGACGAGACGTACTGGAACACGTCGATCAACGTCAAGAAGAACCAGGCGCTCACCTTCGACCACATCGACTACTACAAGCCGTACGAACGCGTGCCCCAGATCACCTTCAACGGCTACAACGGCGACTTCTACGGCTTCGAGGTCGGCACGGCCATCGAGGCGACGAGGTTCGAGCATCCGACGTTCACGACGGGCGACCGCTTCGTCTTCGAGCAGACGGTCTCCTATCCGATGCGCGGCGCGGGCTGGTTCGTCGTGCCCAAGGGCACCTTCCTCGGCACCTGGTACCAGCTCGAGAACCTGGACCGCGACGCGGGCCGCTTCACCAACAAGGATCCGCACCGCACGACGCCGATGTTCAGCCTTGACGCCGGCCTCGTCTTCGACCGCGACGCCGTCTGGTTCAACCGCGAGGCCTACCAGACGCTCGAGCCGCGCGTCTACTACGCGTACGTGCCGTACCGCAACCAGGACGACCTGCCCGTCTTCGACACGACGATCGCCGACCTGAACTTCGCGACGCTCTTCTCGGAGAACATCTTCTCCGGCTACGACCGCGTGAGCGAGGCCAACCAGCTGACGAGCGTGCTCACCACCCGCTACATCGACAAGACGAGCGGCCTCGAGCTCTTCAAGGCCAGCGTGGGCCAGCGCAACTACTTCTCGGACCAGCGCGTCAACTTCTACACGCCGGGCGACACCCAGATGCGCGAAAGCCCGCTTCGCACCGACGTTCGCAGCGACCTGCTCGCGAGCGTGGGCGCGCGTCTGACGCGCTCGATCACGTCGGACGTGAGCGGCCAGTACTCCTCGGCGATGAGCCGCTGGGTGAAGGCCAAGGCAGGCGTCAGGTGGCAGCCGCGCCCGATGTCCCTCGTCGGCCTCTACTACCGCTACAACTACTCGTCCGAGCGCGACTACACGGACTACCAGAACGACTACATCAAGCAGATCGACCTGGCGGTCCAGTGGCCGATCACGAACCGTCTGTTCGGCCTCTTCCGCTACAACTACTCGCTCCTGCAGGACAAGCCCATCGAGATGATCGGCGGCGTCGAGTACCTGCACGACTGCTGGACGCTTCGTTTTGCCGCACAGCGCTACACGACGACGTCCAACAACGACGAGACCAACTTCTTCTTACAACTCGAGCTCAACGGCTTGGGTAGTATTGGCACAAGCCCGCTTTCTGAACTCCAGAGGAACATCAAGGGTTATCAGACCACCACCCGTGTTCCCGACAAGATTGGACAGTACGATTACTATGAATAAGCTCAAGACCATTACCGTGCTGACGATGAGCATGGCCGCCCTCAGCACCGCCTTCGCCGCCGAGCAGGCCGTTACCGAATCTGCGCAGGCGGCTCCCGTCGTCCAGCCGCAGGCCAGCAACGTCGAACTCGACCGCATCGTGGCGGTCGTCAACAACGACGTCATCACGGACCGCGAGCTTCAGGAGCGCACGCACGTCGTCGCCATCAACCTGCGCCGCCAGAACATCCAGCTCCCGCCGATGGAGCAGCTCCGCGCTCAGGTGCTTGAACGCCTGATCTTCGAACGCGCCATCAAGCAGCGCGCCCGCGAAACCGGCATCCGCATCGACGACCAGATGGTCAACGCCTCCATCGAGCAGATCGCCCGTCAGAACAACCTGTCGGTCGACCAGCTCCGTCAGCGTCTGATGGCCGACGGCGTCTCCTTCTCCTCCTTCCGCGAGGAGATCCGCGACGAAATCACGACGCAGCGCCTGCGCGAACGCGAGGTCGACGCCAAGATCCAGATTCCCGAAAGTGAAATCGACGCCTACCTCGCCGAGCAGGCCGGCTTCACGACGAGCAACACGACGGAATTCCACATCCAACACATCCTGATCCCGATCGACCATCCCGACAACACCGAAAAGCTCAAGAAGCATGCCGAGGAGATCGCCGAGCGCGCCCGCGCTGGCGAGGACTTCGCCATGCTCGCCGCCACCTACTCGCGCGCCTCCGACGCGCTGCAGGGCGGCGACATCGGCTGGCGCAGCCTGCAGTCGCTGCCCAACGTCATGGCCGACGTGCTCAAGGAATCCCCCAGGAAGGGCGTCTACATCATCAAGGGCAAGGACGCCTGGGACGTCATGCGCGTCTCCGACACCCGTGACGGCGTTCAGTTCAAGCTCGCCGGCGGCCCGGTCGAACAGACCCACGCCCGCCACATCCTGATGCTCGTGAGCGACATCACGCCCGAGGGCGAGGTGATCCACCGCCTCAACGACATCAAGCGCCGCATCGACGCAGGCGAGTCCGACTTCGCCACGATGGCCCGCCTGCACTCGGTCGACAACAGCGCGACCCGCGGCGGCGACCTCGGCTGGCTCCAGCCCGGCGACACCGTGCCCGAATTCGAAAAGGCCATGAACTCGCTCAAGCCCAACGAGGTCTCCGAACCCATCAAGTCCCAGTTCGGCTATCACCTCATCCAGGTGATCGAGCGCCGCATGGAAAAGAACGGCAATCCGCAGCGCATGCGCATCGCCGCCCGACAGCAGCTTCGCGAGAAGAAGCTCGGCGAGGCCGTCTACAACTGGCAGCGCGAGCTCCGCGACCGCGCCTACGTTGAAATCCGCGACAGCCACTACTGAGGCGAACCATGACAGAACTCCGGTCCGTTGCCGTCACGACCGGCGAGCCCGCAGGCATTGGACCGGAAGTCTCGCTCAAGGCCGCAGCCGCCGTGTCCGACCCGATCGTCCTGATCGGCGACCGCACGCTGCTTGAAGCCGAGGCCCGCCGCCTCGGCATCGCCTGGCCCCTGCCCGCGCACGTCTCCATCCGTCACGTGCCGCTTCGGGCGCCTGCCGAACCCGGCAGGCTCGACGCCCGCAACTCGACCTACGTGCTCGACATCCTGCGCACGGCTCATGAAGGCGCCTCCGCAGGCGAATGGAGCGCCGTCGTCACGGCGCCCGTTCAGAAAAGCATCATCATCGAGTCCGGCGTGCCCTTCACGGGCCACACCGAGTTCTTCCAGGATCTCTGCGGCGTCAAGCGCGTCGTCATGATGCTCACCTCGAACGCCCGCACGGACGCGATGAAGGTAGCCCTCGCCACCACTCACCTGCCGATCGCCAGGCTTTCCGAGGCCATCACGGGCGAGCTGCTCGACGAGGTGCTCGACACGCTCAACACGGCGCTCGCGCGCGACTACGGTCTGGCCGAGCCCCGCATCCTCGTCACAGGCCTCAACCCGCACGCAGGTGAAAACGGCCACATGGGCCGCGAGGAAATCGACACGATCACGCCCGCTCTGGAAAGAGCGCGCAGCCGCGGCATTCACGCCGACGGTCCCGTGCCCGCCGACACGGCCTTCGTGCCCGGCCACTGGGACCGCTACGACGCCGTGCTCTGCATGTACCATGATCAGGGACTTCCCGTCCTCAAGCACGTGGGTTTCGCCGAAGGCGTCAACGTGACGCTCGGGCTTCCCTACATCAGGACCTCGGTCGACCACGGCACTGCGCTCGACATCGCTGGACAGGGCAAGGCGGACGACACGAGCATGATCTCCGCCCTCCGATTAGCACACTTTTTATCGAAGAACCGTGAAACAAGAATGGCTTGAAGGGCACAAGGCCCGCAAACGCTTCGGTCAGAACTTCCTTCATGACCGCCACTGGATCGAGCGCATCGTGCGCGGCATCGACCCGAAGCCGGGCGACGCTCTCATTGAAATCGGCCCGGGTCAGGCCGCGCTCACGCGCGAAGTCATCGCCTACGCAGGCCACGAAGCCGCCGTCGAGATCGACCGCGACCTCGCCCAGTTCCTGCGCGAGCAGTTCTCCCCCGAGGAGCTCACGCTCATCGAGGCCGACGCCCTGAAGCTCGACTGGACGACCGTCCTTGAGGGCCGCCGCCTGCGCATCATCGGCAACCTGCCCTACAACATCTCCTCGCCTCTCCTCTTCGCGCTCATGAGCGCTGCGGACCGCGTCATCGACCAGCACTTCATGCTCCAGCGTGAAGTGGTCGACCGCATGGTCGCCGAGCCAGGCAACAAGACCTACGGCCGTCTGAGCGTGATGCTCCAGTACCGCTACGTCATGCGCAAGCTCTTCGACGTGCCGCCCGGCGCCTTCGTGCCGCCGCCCAAGGTCACGTCCTCGATCGTGCGCATGGTGCCGCGCCCCGTCGAGTCGCTCCCCGAAGTCGACATGGAGATCTTCTCCCAGGTGGTCGCGCTCGCCTTCCAGCAGCGCCGCAAGACACTGCGCAACGCGCTCTCCACCCTCATGGACGACGCCGCGATCGAACGCGCGGGCGTCAATCCCGCCGCACGCGCCGAAACGCTCGACGTGGCGGCCTTCGTACGCCTGGCGCGCGAGGCGGCCAATCTGCCGCATCACGCCGACGCCGTCTGAGCCTCACTGCCCGCCCCCTCCAGGTCGGGCAGCACCTCCGCCGCGTTGAGTTTGGCGAACTGTACCCGCCAGTCCGGGCAGAGCCTCTCCACCTCCTTCCAGAAGGCCTTAGAGTGATTGAAATGCTCGAGATGCGCAAGCTCGTGCGCGATCACGTAGGAGGCGATCGCATCATCAAGGAAGATCAGCCTCCAGGAGAGTCTGATCGTATTCCTCAGCGTACAGCATCCCCATCTCGTCTTCGCGCTTGAGAGCCTCCACGACGCGGGCCAGCGGCGGGCACTGCCGCGATAGGCCTCCATCAGGTCGCCCAGCACCGTTTTGGCCTGCGCCTTGAAAAGGGCCAGCAACGCCCTGTCGACCTCCTCCCTCGAGCATGTCTGCGGCAGCGCCAGACGAATGACGGCGTCGTCTTCCGACACGTCGATGTACGAAGTCTTCGCCGTCGCGTCGACCGCAACGGCCGTCTTCCTGCCGCGGTAGAGAATGTACCCGCTGCCGCCTTCAATGCCGTACGCAGCGTCCAGAACTGCATGCGTCTGCGCCCGCATCCACCTGACGTACTCCCTCTTCTGAAGAATGATTTCATCGCACCGCTGAAGAACGAATTCATCGCTCAGCATCTGCGGACCGGCATAGAGGTACGGAACCGTCAGCTCGGGCTTGTCCTGCCTGCCATCGTAGCTCAGGATGACGCGGGTCCTGTGGCGTCGGGAGGGCTTGAACAGATATTCGATGCGCTCGCCGTCTTCCGCCGTCACGGTCCTCAGGTGCGGCATCAATCGAAGAGACAGACCCCTGCCGGCTTCAGGCATCAATTCGTTCAAGCTCATCTTCAATCCATTTTTCGACTTCGGCCGTCACCTCATGCGGATCCCTGCCCTTCGTCTCGATGACGGGGCCGACGCTCACGGTGATCGTGCCGGGATGCTTGGCGATGGAGTTCTTGGGCCAGCAGTGGCCTGCATTGTGGCAGACGGGCACGATGGGCGTCCCGCTCTGGCATGCGAAGCGGGCGCCTCCCGTCTTGTAGCGCACGCGCTCTCCCGGCGGCACGCGGGTGCCTTCGGGGAAGAGACTGATCCAGAAGCCCTCGCGGAGCTTCACGGGGCCCTTCTTCATGAAGGCCTCGAAGGCGGAGCGGCCCTTGCTGCGGTCGATCGCCAGCATGTCCATGGCGCAGACCACCCAGCCGAGGACCGGAATCCAGTTGATCGAGCGCTTGTAGATAAAGCAGGCGGGCGCGGGAAGATAGGCGCCGAGCCAGAACGGATCCCAGGCGGACTGGTGCTTCATCAGCACGACCGCCTGCGTGTCGGCGGGCGGAAGGTTCTCCATGCCCTTCATCTCGAGCCTGATGCCGCAGATGACGCGAAGCAGTGCGAGCACGAACTTCGCCCACGGACGGCAGATGGCCTCATAGCGCCACTTCACGCTCGCAAAGGGCGTCGTGCAGAGCACGCAGACCGCAAGGACCAGAATCGAAAAGCTCAGGACGATGTAGAAGAGCCAGCCTCGAAGAAGATTCATGTTGGAATGTCCGGCCTGCAAAGCCGGATAAAAAAAGGATCCAAAACGAAATCATACCGTTTTGGATCCCTGTTGAACGGCCCTCGAAAGGGCCGTTTCGGCGCACGTCGCTTACTTGGCGAGGCGGGCGATTTCAGCAACCTTGTTCATGACGTCGTAGAGGCGCTTCAGAAGGGCCTGACGCGTGGCGCGCAGGGCCGGATCCTCGGCGTTGACCATGACGTTGTCGAAGAAGCTGTCGACCGGGCCGCGAAGAACGGCAAGTGTCGCGAGCATCTGCTCGTATTCGCCGGCGGCGAAGTGCTGAAGGGCCTTGGGTTCGACGTCGTTGACGGCGGCGAAGAGCTGCTTTTCAGCGTCTTCGGCAAGAAGGGCCTCGTTGACGACCGTCGGGACTTCGCCCTCGATCTTCTTGAGGATGTTGCCGATGCGCTTGTTGGCGGCGGTCAGGGCTTCGGCTTCCGGCAGCGCCATGAAGGAGCGGACGGCGGCGAGGCGCTTCGGAAGCTCGTCGAGCTTTTCCGGATTCAGGGCGAGGACGGCGTCCACTTCGAGCGTGGTGTAGCCGGCGTCGCGGAGCATGACGCGCAGGCGGTCCTGGAAGAACTGACGGAGCTCTTCACGGTGGTCCGTCACGCCCGGAACGGCCTTTTCAGCCTCCCAGGCGGCATCGATCAGCGTGTTGAGGCTGACAGGCAGGGCCTTTTCGATGAGCATGCGCAGCACGCCGAGGGCGTGGCGGCGAAGCGCGAACGGGTCCTTTTCGCCGGTCGGCATCTGGCCGATGCCGAAGAGGCCGATCAGAGTCTCCATCTTGTCGGCGAGGGCCGTGGCGAGGCTCACCGGGGTGGACGGCAGGGCGTCGCCGGCGTAGCGCGGCTGGTAGTGCTCGCGGATGGCAAGCGCCACTTCCTCGGCTTCGCCGTCATACTTGGCGTAGTACTCGCCCATGATGCCCTGGAGTTCGGGGAACTCGCCGACCATCAGCGTGCGGAGGTCGGCCTTGGCGAGCATGGCGGCGCGTTCGGCCTTGGCGCGGTCGGCGCCGATCAGGTCGGCGAAGAGGCCGGCCATCGTCTTGACGCGGAGCATGCGTTCGGCCTGGCTGCCGAGCTTGTTGTGGTAGACGACGTGCTTGAGGCCGTCAACGCGGGTCTCGAGCTTTTCCTGACGGTCCTGATCGTAGAAGAACTTGGCGTCGGCAAGACGGGCGCGCACGACGCGGGCATTGCCCGAAGAGATGGCGGCGCCGCCGTCCTTGGCCTCAAGCTGGGAGACGAGGAGGAAGCGGTTCATCAGGCGGCCTTCGGCGTCGCGAAGCGCGAAGTACTTCTGGTTGAGCTGCATCGTGAGGATGAGGCACTCTTCCGGAACGGCGAGGAACTCTTCTTCGAACGAGCTTTCATAGATGATCGGCCATTCGGTCAGGGCGGTCACTTCGTTGAGAAGGTCTTCCGGCATGATGACCGTGCCGCCGATCTGGGCGGCGCGCTCCGTGAGGAGCTTGCGAAGGAGTTCGCGGCGCTCGGCGTAGCAGGGCATGACCTTGGCGGCCTTGAGCTCGGCGTCATAGGCGTCGGCGCAGGAGAGCGTGACCGGTTCCGTCGTATGGAAGCGGTGGCCGCGCGTGATGCGGCCGGCGTCGAGACCGAAGAGCTTGACCGGAACGATCTGTTCGCCGTAGAGAGCGGTGAGATGCTTGACCGGACGGACGAAGGCGACCGTCGTCTCGCCGTCGGCGAGCTGGTAGGTCATGACCTTCGGAATCGGGAGATTCTTGACGGCGGCGTCGAGAGCGGTCTGGAGGCCTTCGGCGAGCACGATGCCCGGACGGACGCCTTCAAAGACGAGCTGTTCATTCTTGCCGTCGTTGACGCGCTTGAGCTCGGCGACGTCGCACGTGATGCCCAGGGCGTTCATCTTCTTGACGAGAGCCGGCGTGGCGGAGCCGTCGGCGGCAATGCCGACGCGCACCGGGACGAGCTTCTGCGTGAAGGCTTCGTCGGGGCTCTTTTCAAGCACGTTCGTGATGTGCACGGCAAGGCGGCGCGGAGAGCCGTAGGCCGTGGTGACGGAACCTTCGGCGAGGAAGCCGCGGTTCCTGAGATGCTGTTCGACGCCGGCGGCGAAAGCTTCGGAAAGCTTTTCGAGGGCCTTCGGCGGGAGTTCTTCGGTTTGCAGTTCAACGAGCAAATTCGTCATTTTCTTCTTTTCCTCCACTCGCATTATTCCGCGGACTTGGCGAGCATCGGGAAGCCCAGACGTTCACGGGAATCGTAGTAGCTCTGGGCCACAGAGCGGGAGATGTTGCGAATGCGGGCGATGTAGGCGGCGCGTTCGGTCACGGAGATGGCGCCGTGAGCATCAAGCAGATTGAAGGTGTGGCCGGCCTTGAGCACCATTTCGTAGGCGGGCAGGGCCAGGTTCAGGTCCATCAGGCGCTTGGCTTCGCTTTCGAAGTAGTCGAACTGCTTGAGAAGCTTTTCGCAGTCGCTGGCCTCGAAGTTGTAGACGGACTGTTCGACTTCGTTCTGGTGGAAGACGTCGCCGTAGGTGAGCTTGCGTTCCGTGCCGTCCGGATCGGTCCACGTCGTGAAGACGAGGTCGAAGACGTTGTCGCAATTCTGCAGATACATCGTCAGGCGCTCGAGACCGTACGTGATTTCGCCGGTGATCGGCTTGCATTCAAGGCCGCCCACCTGCTGGAAGTACGTGAACTGCGTCACTTCCATGCCGTTCATCCAGATTTCCCAGCCGAGCCCCCAGGCGCCGAGCGTCGGGTTTTCCCAATTGTCCTCGACGAAGCGGATGTCGTTGACTTCCGTGTCGATGCCGAGCGCGCGAAGGCTGCCCAGATAGAGGTCGACGATGTTCGTCGGAGCCGGCTTCAGCACGACCTGGAACTGGTGGTGCTGGTGGAGGCGGTTCGGATTTTCACCATAGCGGGCATCCTTCGGACGACGCGAGGGCTGAACGTAGGCGGCACGCCAGGGTTCCGGCCCCAGAGCCCGCAGAAAGGTCGCAGTATGGGACGTGCCGGCACCGACTTCCAAGTCGATCGGTTGCAGCAAAGCACAGCCCTGACGGTTCCAATATTCCTGCAGGCGCAGGATTACTTCCTGAAAGGTAATCATTCTCTATGCCGCCGATTCTTGTCGGCGCCTGTTGATTCAAAAATGAGGGAGTCCTCCCTTTCCTGACGGAAACGGGAGCTCAAAGATTTAATTATAAGCCCTTTGCCTTGCCCGCTCGGATTCTGGCTGTCCCTAAGCGGACGAGCACGGCGCAGAGCGCCAGAACGAGCGATGCGAGCAGCGCGGGCCAGCTACCGAGCCTCACATAGGGCGTGGGCGAGCCCGTGGCGCCCAGAAGCGGCATGGTCGCGGCGTCGGGACCGTCGGTCCTGAGCATGGCTGCGATCTCGCCCCTCGAGTTGACGAGGGCGCTCATGCCCGTGTTGCTCACGCTCACCAGCGGCCTTGCGCTTTCCATCGCGCGCATGCGGCTCATCGTGAGGTGCTGTCCGAGCACGGAGCGTCCGAACCAGCCGAGGTTGGACGTCACGATGAGGAAGTCGGGCGAGCGGGACTGCCAGAAGGAGCGAACCACGCTGCCGTAGAGGTTTTCGTAGCAGATGAGAATGCCCGCATCGGCCCCTCCGAGCGACAGGAGCGGCTGCACGGCGTCGCCCTGCGTCAGGTCCGACATCGGAATGCCGATCATCTCGACGAACCAGTGGAAGCCTGCAGGCACGTATTCGCCGAAGGGCACGAGCTCACGCTTGTCGAGCCTGTAGGCGATCTGCCCCTCGTCCAGAACGAAGGAGGTGTTGAAGAAGCGGGGGCCGTCCTTGCGGAAGCCGTTGAAGAGCACCCTTGCCTCGGTCTTCTCCTGAAGGAGCATGAGCCTGCCTGCCGCCTCCCTGCCGAGACGGCTCACGGGCACGTTCACGATGCCCTCGGGCGTCAGCAGCAGGCGGGGCCTGTCGGATGCGGGCCACGGCTTGAAGGCGGCGGGAAAGAGCGCCTCAATGCGCTGTGCGGGATTGGCGCGCGTATAGGCGTCGACCACGGGCAGCGCGGGCTGAATGATGCGCACGTCCACCGTGGAGGACGGCTCCGACCAGGCGTGCTGTCGGGAGACCTGCCCCGTGCCCGCAATGAGCGCGGCGCCGATGACGGGCACCGCTAGCCAGGCAAGTCGGCAGCTGAGCGCGACGGCGACGAGCGCCGCGAAGAGAAGCTGTGCGAGCGTGACCGCGTAGATGCCTCCCAGCGGGGCCCAGCCCGCAAGCGGCGTGTCGATGACGGCGTACCCAGGCATGAGCCAGCCGAAATTGGCGAGCGCGTCGCCCCTGAGCCATTCCGCAAGGGTCCAGATGCCTGCGAGCGCGGGCAGCTCGGTGGCGAGCCTTCCGCCGCCGACTTTCTTCGCCATCCAGCAGGCGAAGGCGGGAAAGAGAGAAAGGACGGCGCCCAGTGCAAGAAGCGCAAGCGCCGCAACGGCCCAGGGCAGGCGCCCGTAGACCGCAATGGAGTTCATCGTCCAGGAGAGTCCCGGCACGAACCAGCCGAGTCCGAAGATAAAGCCCGCGAGCGCAGCTCGGGCGGGCGTCGGACGCGACGCAAAGACGAGGAAGAACCCGACGAGCGCGATGAGCGACATCCACTGCCAGTCAAGCGGATCAAACCCCGTGCCAAAGAGAAGCCCCGTGCCCAGGGCGCCGAGCGCGCCCGCCGCTTCGGGCCTGCGCTCCCACCAGTGCGGCGCCTCGCTCACGCTACTTGATCCTCTCGACGCTCAACAGACGAGCCTGACGGTCGTCGCCGCCGAGGATGCGGAAGCGGAAGCCGTTCTCCTCGATGGTCTCGCCCGTGTGCGGCACATGCTCGAAGCGGTCGGTCACGAGACCGCCGATTGTCTCGCAGTACTGGTCCTCGAGGTTCGACTTGAAGTAGTCGTTGAACTGCTCGATGGGCGTGATGGCCTTGACGCGCCAGCGGCCCTCGCCGTCGGCGACGATGTTGCTGCCCTCTTCGTCATGGTCGAACTCGTCGGAGATCTCGCCCACGATCTGCTCGAGCACGTCCTCGATGGTGATGAGGCCGGAGATGCTGCCGAACTCGTCGATGACGAGGGCCAGATGGCTTCGGGTCTCCTTGAAGTCGCGCAGCAGCACGTTAATCGGCTGCGTTTCCGGAATGAAGCGAGCGGGACGCAGAAGCGTCTTCGGATCAACCGCGGGATTCATGAGCACCTGCAGCAGGTCCTTGGCGTGCAGGATGCCGAGCACGTTGTCCAGATCGTCCTCGACGGCGGGCAGACGGGAGTGGCCCGAGGCAATGAGGGCGGGAAGCCAGACTTCGCGCGGCTCCGAGAAGTCAACGGCCTGCACCTGGGAGCGGGGCACCATCAGGTCGCCCGCCCTGATTTCGGAAACGGCCATCGCGCCCTCCATCATGGAGAACACTTCGTCGTCGATCACATTGCGGCGGCGGGCCTCGCCGAGCACTTCGAGCACATCGGCCCGGTCGTTGAGCTCGTCTTCGTGGAAGACGGAGGTAAGACGGTCAAGAAAAGTCCGGCCCAAGGTCGGACTGGGAGGTTCAGAGGAACTGGACATATTTGCCGGAACAGCTTGTTTTCAACTTGGTCAGAGTCAGTCGTGCACCATGCCGATGCGGTCGCTGTAGGGATTGGGGAACTTGAGGGAGAGCATGAGCTCGGTTTCGCGGGCCTCCATGACCTCGGCCTCTTCCTGCGTAACATGATCATACCCGTGGGCATGCAGAACCGCATGGATGAGCAGGTGTGCGAGATGGGCGCGGAACTCCTTGTTCTGCTCCGCGGCCTCACGCTCGACGACGGGCACGCAGATCGCCACGTCGGCGGTCACCTCGGGCTCGGTCGTGTAGTTGAACGTCAGGACGTTCGTCGCGTAATCGCGGTGGCGGTACGAGTGGTTGAGCTCGTAGCCTTCCTCCTGGTCGACGAAGCGGACCGTCATCATCGTCGGAAGCTCGCAGGCGCGCGTCATCCAGCGGATCATCACGGAGCGCGAAGGCAGCTGCGGGAAGGCGGCCGCGTTCTGGAACGAAAACTTCACTGCAGGTTCGCTCATTCTTTCACCTCTTTTCTGGCCTTGGCCGCAAGCTCATCCTGCTTAGCGGCCTCTTCATAAGCGTCGACGATGCGCGCGACGAGCGGATGACGCACCACGTCCTTGGACGTGAAGCGCGTGATCTCGATGCCGCGCACGCCGTCAAGAATGCGGATCGCGTGCTTGAGGCCGCTCGGAACGCCCTTCGGAAGGTCGATCTGCGTCACGTCGCCCGTGATCACGGCCTTGGAACCGAAGCCGATGCGGGTGAGGAACATCTTCATCTGCTCGGGCGTCGTGTTCTGGGCCTCGTCAAGGATGACGAACGCATTGTTGAGCGTGCGGCCTCGCATGTAGGCGAGCGGCGCCACCTCGATCGACTGGCGCTCCATGAGGCGTTGGGACTTCTCGAAGCCCATCAGGTCGAAGAGCGCGTCGTAAAGCGGACGCAGGTACGGATCGACCTTCTGCGTCAGGTCGCCTGGCAGGAAGCCGAGGCGCTCACCCGCCTCGACGGCGGGACGCGTGAGCACGATGCGCTCGACGGTGCCGCGCTCGAAGGCGTCGACGGCCGCAGCGACGGCGAGGAAGGTCTTGCCCGTGCCGGCGGGACCGACGCCGAAGCTGATGTCGTGCCCCATGATGGCCTTGAGGTAAAGGCGCTGGTTCGGCGTGCGCCCCTGAAGATCGCGGCGGCGGACCTTGAGGTCGACGTCGTCGACGGCGCCCTCGGGATCGGACGCGGCGCCGCTGCGGTACTCGTCGTCATGTCCGACGAAGTGCCACTGGATGTCGTCGATGCTCAGCTCCTCGCCCGTGCTCTTGACGCGGGTCATCAGGGCTGCGAGCGCCGTCACGGCGCGGCGGGCGGCCTCAAGCTCGCCCGTCACGCGGAAGACGTCTCCGCGGCGGCTGACGCGCACGTTGAGGATCGTCTCGATCTGCCTCAGGTTTTCGTCAAGCGGGCCGCAGAGCGCGGAAAGCTCGGCGTTTCCCGCATCTGCGGAGTAGCGCAGCGTTTCGGGCTGCACGGTCTTTTCACTAGCCATAGGTCGGTAGTCAGTCCAGAAGTTGTCCGCCAAGCGAATGCGGATACACATCCGTCACTTTAACACGCACCATCGTGTCCACAAGCGAGAGCGGTCCCTCGAAGTTCACGATACGGTTGTTGTCCGTGCGGGCCATGAGGAAGCCCTCGCCCTTGCGCGCGGGACCGAGCACGAGCACGCGCTGCTCGGTGCCGAGCATGCTCTCGCTGATGCGGGTCGCGTTCGCGTCGATCGTCGCCTGCAGGCGCTGCAGGCGCGCAAGCTTCACGTCATAGGGCGTGTCGTCGGGAAGACGGGCGGCGGGCGTGCCGGGACGCGGGCTGTAGATGAAGGAGAAGCTGGCGTCGAAGCCCACTTCCTCGACGAGCTTCATCGTGTCCTCGAAGTCCTCGGCGGTTTCACCGGGGAAGCCCACGATGAAGTCGGTCGCGATCGAGATGTCGGGACGAAGCTCTCGGAGCTTCCTCGTGATCTCGACGTACTCGGCGGCGGTGTAGCCGCGCTTCATAGCGGCGAGCACGCGGTCGGAGCCCGCCTGCACGGGCAGGTGCACGTGGTTGACGAGCTTGGGCAGGCGGCCGTAGGCGTCGATGATGCGCTGGGAGAATTCACGCGGATGGCTCGTCGTGTAGCGGATGCGCTCGATGCCGTCGATTTCGGAGACGTAGTCAAGCAGCAGGGCGAAGTCCGCAATCGAGCCGTCGGGCATCTTGCCGCGATAGGCGTTCACGTTCTGGCCGAGAAGCGTCACTTCCCTGACGCCCTGATCGGCAAGCTGGGCGACCTCCATGAGGACGTCCACCATCGGGCGCGAGATCTCCTCGCCGCGGGTGTAGGGCACCACGCAGTAGGAGCAGTACTTCGAGCAGCCTTCCATGATCGAGACGAAGGCGGCGGCGCCATGCGCCTTCGGGGCGGGCAGATGATCGAACTTCTCGATTTCGGGGAAGCTCACGTCGACCTGGGGACGGCCCGTCTCAACGCAGGCGCGAAGCATGTCGGGCAGACGATGCAGGGTCTGCGGTCCGAAGACCACGTCAACGCAGGGCGCGCGGCGGATGACGTTTTCGCCCTCCTGGCTCGCGACGCAGCCGCCCACGGCGATCAGCATGCCGGGACGCGTCTTCTTGACTTCGCGGATGCGGCCGAGGTCGGAGAAGGTCTTCTCCTGGGCCTTTTCACGAATGGAGCAGGTGTTGACGACGACCAGGTCGGCCTCCTCAAGCACGTCGGTGCGTTCATAGCCCATTTCGGCGTTGAGAAGGTCGGCGATGCGACCGCTGTCGTAGTCGTTCATTTGGCAGCCGAAGCTGCGCAGATAGAGTTTCTTCGCTTGCACGGTTTAGATCCGGGGACGATGTTTAGAGCCGCAGGACCATGGCCTGCGGCCGGGAAAGAAAAAAGCCCCGCGCTTCAGTGGAGAAGGCGGGGCTTTTGAAATCTGGTGGCGCATCACGGACTCGAACCGCGGACACAAGGATTATGATTCCTCTGCTCTAACCGACTGAGCTAATGCGCCGTTGAGGATTGAGATTATGCAACCTTCCCAATCACCCGTCAAGTAGACGTTACAAATTTTTACACTCTCTCCTTCCAGAGACGCCAGAAGTGGTTCGTGGGACCGTGGCCGTGGCCGACGTCGAGCTCGCCTGCGTGTCGGACGGCGCCCGTCAGGTACTCCTTGGCGCGGCGGCAGGCCTCGGGCACGTCGGTCGACTGCGGCAGGAAGGCCGCGATGGCGGACGAAAGCGTGCAGCCCGTGCCGTGCGTGTTCTTCGTCGGTACGCGGGGAGCCGTGAAGGGAACCGAGACGACGTTGTTGAAGAGCAGGTCGTAGGCGGACTCGCCCTCAAGATGGCCGCCCTTGAGATAGACCCAGGCGTTTCGACGCCCGAGGAGCTTCCAGAGCTCACGGGCGACTTCGGGGAACTCCTCCTCCGTCACGTCCTCTTCTCGTCCGAGAAGGCACATGGCTTCGGGCAGGTTGGGCGTGATGATGGTGGCGAGCGGCAGGAGCCTCTCCTTCAGGGCGTCGACGGCGTCGGCCGCAAGCAGCCGGCTGCCGCCCTTGGCGACCATGACGGGGTCGAGCACCACGAAGCGGGGCTTGCGGCGCACGAGCGCGTCGGCCACCGTCTCGATCTGCTCGACCGTGCCGAGCATGCCGATCTTGACCGCGTCGATGCGAACGTCGTCAAAGAGCGTGTCGATCTGCTCCTTGAGGAAGGTCGCGGGCACGGGCATGACGCCCGTGACGGTCTGCGTGTTCTGAGCGGTCAGGGCCGCGATGACGCCGCAGGCATAGGCGCCGCAGGCGCTCATGGCCTTGACGTCGGCGAAAACGCCCGCACCGCCCGAGGGGTCCACCCCCGCGATGCTTACGACGTTAGGGATGCTGTTTTCTGTGCCTTCTGCCACAAGACCTCCAATATCGTCATCATTCGCTGAGTCGCGCCCGCATACTGCCTCGAAAAGCCGAGGGCGGCCTCGCTCGCGCTCACGCGGGTTTCGGGAACGTCAAGCCAGTGCTCGAACCGGTCGAGTGCCTCCTCGGGCGTCTCGACCTGCACCATGGCGCCGGCGGACAGGCCGTCGCGGATGACCTTCTGAAAGTTGAAGATGGACGGTCCCACGACGATGGGCGAGCCTGCAAGCGCGGGCTCGATCACGTTCTGGGAGCCGTGGTTCTGAAAGGATCCGCCCATGGCCGTCATGTCGGCCAGAGCGCAGTAGAAGCTCATTTCGCCCATGCTGTCGCCGAGCACGACGTCGGTGTCGGCGGGCACGTCGGCGGGCTCCGCAATCTGCGAGCGGCGGCAGACCTTGAGGCCTGCGCCGGTGAGCGTGCGGAAGACCTCGTCGAAGCGCTGCGGATGACGCGGCACCAGCCAGAACTGCGCACGCCTGAGAAGTTCGGGACGGGCGGCCATGGCCTTCGCAAACAGCACCTCCTCGCCCTGACGGGTCGAGGCGATGAGCGCGACGGGGCGGCTGAGCGACGCCTTCCAGGCACGCGCGGCGGCCTCCTGGGAGGCGTTCGGACGGATGTCGAACTTGACGCTGCCGCAGACGGTGACGTTGCGTCCGCCAAGGCTCTCAAGACGCTCCTTGTCCTCCTCGCTCTGCGCGAGGATGGCCGTGAAGCTGCCGAAGGCGGGGCCCATCACGTCGAGGAACTTCTCGGCCTGAGCGCGGGACTTCTCGCTTTCGCGCGCATTGGCAAGCACCATCGGCACGTCGCACCGCTTGGCCTCGCTCATGAGGTTCGGCCACACCTCGGTCTCCATGATGATGCCGATCGTGGGCTGGGTCTGGCGGAAGAACTTCTCGACGGCATACGGCGCGTCGTAGGGCAGATAGCACTGATGGATACGGTCGGGCGCAAGCGCCACAAGCTTGGCGCCGGCCTCGCGGCCCGTCGGCGTCATGTGCGTGAGCAGCACGTCGCACTCGGGCCAGCGCTCGAGAACCGCCTCGAGCAGCGGCTTGGCGGCATTCGTCTCGCCCACGCTCACGGCGTGGATCCAGACGCGCGGACGCCCCGTCTTGAGCGGAAAGCTCGACCAGGCGAAGCGTTCGTCCCAGAACTGGCGGTAAGCGGGCTGGCGGCGGGAGCGCCACATCAGATAAAGACTGGCGAGCGGGAGCGCAACGACGCTCACCGCCCTGTACATGGACGGAGTGATTCTCACAAGCGTTCTCCCTGAACGGCGACGAGCGCCTTCCAAACCTCGTCGACGTCCGGACACTGTCCGATGCCGCCGAGGCTGCGCACAGGACCGTCCCCGACAAGCTTCAGGGTCTCGGTCGGCGTGGAGACGAAGATGCCGACGCTCGGACGACCGAGCGCCGCCCCGAGATGGGCAAGCCCCGTGTCGACGCCCACGACGCACTCGGCACGGGCCAGCGTGGCGGCCGTCGTCGCCAGAGTGGTCCTCGGAGCCACTTCGGCGCCGGGAATGGTCCTGACCAGACGCTCCACGCGCTCGCGTTCTACGTCGCTGCCCCAGAAGAGAACGCTTCTGAGGCCTGCGCCGGCGAGCTTGCGGCCCAGGTGCGTCCAGTGCTCCTCGGGCCAGAGCTTTTCGTCACGGCTCGTATTGACGGCCAGCGCCGCATAGGGACCGGCGGGCTTCACGGACGGCTCCGCATTCGCCTGCAGGCCGAAGACGGGGCTTTCGGGATCAATCTCGTAGCCGAGAACCTCGGCTGCGGCCATGCGGTAGCGGCGCACGGCGCCGAGCGACGCGGGCAGATCAAGCTTGCGGGCATAGGCGAGCGAGGCGATCGGCTCGCGGGCCGTGCCCCAGCTGTAACCCGTGGCGGGCACGCCCGCCCAGCGGGAGACCATCGCCGAACGCATCAGCCCCTGGATGTCGAGCACGACGTCGTAGTGTTCGGCGCGAAGCGCATTCTTCACGTCCGCCATTTCGGCTCGGACGGGACCCGAGAGAATGGCCTTGCGCCAGCGGCGGAAGGCCGTCACGTGAACCTTGGAGACTGCGGGGGCGAGCGTCGGAATGTCGCGGAAGCTCTCTTCCGCAACCCAGTGAAGCTCGGCCTCGGGCAGAGCCTGCCTGATGTCATGAGCCACGGGCAGCGCATGAATGATGTCGCCCATGGAGGAGGACTTGATGACGAGGATCTTCAATTAAAACCTCACCTCTTCCGCAACTGCAGTCATCGGATCCTCGCCGCGTTCGGCGCGCTTGCTCAGGCGCTTGCCGAGCTCGACGCCGGGCTGGTCGAAGGGGTTGATGCCGAAGAGCGTGCCGAGCATCGTCGTCTTGTGCTCGTACATGGCCATGAGCGCGCCGAGGCGGCGCGGCGTCACGGCGTCCATCACGATGGCTGAGACGGCGTTGAAGCAGGGATTGTCGGGATCGCGCATGATGAGCGCCTCGGCCTGAGCTCGGGCGTTGGCGAGCAGCACGCGGTAGTGCTCCGCATAGCGGTGGCCGGGCATCTCGCTCCAGAGGAGATCGATGCTGGCGCGGCCCGTGCCTTCGCGAAGCCACTGGTAGAAGCTGTGCTGGGCCTCGTTGCCGTTGGCGCCCCAGACGGCCTGGCCGGTCCTGCCGGGGATGCGGCGGCCGTCAGGCGTGTGGTTCTTGCCGAGCGACTCCATCTCGAGCTGCTGCAGCCAGGGCACGATCACGCGCAGGCGCTCGTCGTAGGGCAGCACGCAGTGCGTGCTGATCTCGAGGCGGTTGGCGTTCCAGAACGCAATCATGGCCAGCGTCGCGGGAAGGTTCTTCTCAAGCGGCGCCGTCAGCGAGTGGCGGTCCATTTCGGCCGCGCCCTGCAGGAACTCGAGGAAAACCTCGGGCCCGAGAGAGAGTGCGAGCGGCAGGCCCACTGCGCCCCAGACGGAGAATCGGCCGCCGACCCAGTCCCACATGCGGAAGAAGTTCTCCTCGGGCAGGCACATCTGGGCGGCCGCGTCGGGGTTGGCCGAGACGACCACCATGTGGTGCGCACGGTCCGTGCCCACGATGCCGTGGTTGAGCAGCCACTGGTCGACGGCTGCGGCGTTGACGAGCGTCTCGCGGGTGCCGAAGCTCTTCGAGGAGACGACGACGAGGGTCGTCAGCGGATTGCAGACGTCGAGAATGCGCTCAAGGAGCACGCCGTCGACGGTGGAGAGAAAATGGACGCGGATCTTCGGATTGGAGGGACGAAGCGCATGGTAGACCGCGTGCGGCCCCATGTCGGAGCCGCCGATGCCGACGTTGATCACGTCGGTGATGCGGTCACCCCTGCAGCCGAGGCGGATACCCTCGCGCACCTGGCGCGCGAAGTCGAGCATGCGGCGACGCTCGCGGTCGACCTCGGCGAACTTCGGCGCACCGGCCGAGAAGGATCGCAGCGAAGTGTGAAGCGCTGCGCGCCCTTCGCTCGGATTGACGATCTCGCCCGCCATCATGCGGCGGTGCGCCTCCTCGACGCCGCGCGTGCGGCAGTGGTCGACAAGGCGCTTGAGGTCCTCGCCCGTCAGGCGCTGGCGGGCGATGTCAAGGCGGATCCCGCAGGCGGTCACCATGGTGTCCACGCCTGCGCTGTCGCGCAGGAAGGGAAGCAGGGTCCAGTTGTTCGAATCAGTCATGAGGAAAATTCCTGACGCGGTCTATCAGAAGGGAAGCTCAAGCGACGGCTCGACCTTGAGCAGCACCTCCGCAAAGGTCTTCTTGATGCGCTCGAGCGCCTCGGGCGTGTCGCCTTCGAGACGAAGCACGACGACCGGCGTCGTGTTGGAGGAGCGGGCGAGCGCGAAGCCGTCGTTCCACTCGACGCGCACGCCGTCGATCGTGATCACGTCAAGCGCGTCGTCAAAGCGGGCCTCCTTCTGCAGGCGGGCGATGAAGGCCTTGTTCTCGCCTTCGGCCATGCGGATCTGCAGTTCGGGCGTGTTGACGGCGCTCGGGAGCGCTTCAAGCGCGGCGGACGGATCCGCCTCGCGGGAAAGGATTTCAAGGATGCGGGCGCCGGCATAAACGCCGTCGTCAAAGCCGGGCCAGCGGCCGTCGTTGAAGAAGAGATGGCCCGACATCTCGCCCGCGAACGGAGCGCCCGTCTCGCGCAGCTTGGCCTTGACGAGAGAGTGGCCCGTGCAGCTGATCGTCGGGACGCCGCCGCAGGCTTCGATCCAGGGCACCAGACGGCGCGTGCACTTGACGTCGTAGACGATCTGGGCGCCGGGATGATGCGCAAGGATGTCCTTCGCAAAGAGCATCATCTGACGGTCGGGATAAATGATCTCGCCCGACTTCGTCACGACGCCGAGGCGGTCGCCGTCGCCGTCAAAGGCGAGGCCGAGCTCGATGCCGTCCTCGAGAACCGCCTTCTTGAGGTCCTCGAGATTGGCGGGCTTGGAGGGATCGGGATGATGGTTCGGGAAGGTGCCGTCAACGTCCGTGAAGAGTTCGGTCACCTCGCAGCCGAGGGACTTGAAGAGCCTGGCGGCGACGGGGCCGGCGACGCCGTTGCCCGCATCGATCGCAATGCGCATTGGGCGCTCGAGGCGCACGTCGGAAAGGACGCGCTCGAGATAGGCGGGCACCACGTCCTCACGGCGGATCGTGCCCGGCACCTCGGCCGTGCGCCAGTCCTCGTTCCGGATGCGGGCGAGAATGCCCTGAATCTGGTCGGCGAAGAGCGTGATGCCGCCGATCATCATCTTGAGGCCGTTGTATTCGGGCGGATTGTGCGAGCCGGTCACGGCGACGCCCGTGCCGTTGCCGAAGTGGACGGTGGCGAAGTAGAGAACGGGCGTCGGCACCATGCCGATGTCGATGACGTCCACGCCTGCGGAAGTGATGCCCTCCATCAGGGCGCCCACGAGCCTCTCGCCCGACAGGCGGCCGTCGCGGCCGACGCAGAACGAGGTCCTGCCGGCCTCGTGCGCCATCGTGCCGAGCACCCGGCCGATCTGGCGGACGGCATCCTCCGTCAAAGTCTTGTCAACAATGCCGCGAATGTCATAAGCCTTAAAAATGGAGGCGTCGGGCGCCATAATTTCTCTCCTCGTATTAGTCCGCAGGCGCTGGAACGGGGCCTGCGCCTGCTTCAGGTAATTAGATAATTGTAGCCAATCGGTGACTTCCGCCCAAAAACCGATTGCAACCGTTGGCAAACGCACGGCCGCGCCGACGCGAGGGCCCGCCAACCATTACAATCAGGGCACGTCTACCACCATGGCGGCCGTTGCGCCGCCCGCAAGTTTTATGGACAAACAGACTCTTTCCAAAGCCCGCGTTCTCGTGACGGGCGATGCCATGCTGGACCGCTACTGGTTTGGCGACGCCGAACGCATCTCCCCCGAAGCGCCGGTTCCCGTTGTGCGCATCAGCCGCACCGAAGAGCGCCTCGGCGGCGCGGCCAACGTCGCGGTCAACATCGCCAGCGTCGGCGGCCGCTCCTCCCTGCTCTGCGTCGTCGGCAACGACGAACCCGGCCGCACGCTCGAACGCTTTGCACGCGAACAGGGCATCACGCCGCACTTCCAGTTCGACGAATCGCTCGACACGACCGTCAAGCTGCGCGTCGTGGCCCGCCAGCAGCAGATGCTTCGTTGCGACTTCGAGTCGCATCCCGCCGAGGAGGTCCTCAACAAGCACCTCGACAAGTTCCGCGCCCTGCTCGCCGAACACGACGCCCTGATTCTCTCCGATTACGGCAAGGGCGGCCTCTCCCACATCGTCTCCATGATCGCCATGGCGCGCGATGCGGGCATCCCCGTCCTCATCGATCCCAAGGGCGACGACTACTCGCGCTACCGCGGCGCCACGATGCTCACGCCCAACCGCTCCGAACTCCGCCAGGTCGTCGGCTCCTGGAGGACCGAGGAGGAGCTCACCGCCAAGGCCCAGGGCCTGCGCGCCGAGCTCGGCCTCAAGTACCTCCTCCTCACCCGCAGCGAGGAAGGCATGACCCTTTACTTTGAAGGCGGCCAGATCACCGTGCCCACTCAGGCGCGCGAGGTCTACGACGTCTCGGGCGCGGGCGACACCGTCATCGCCATCCTCGCCACCATGCTCGCCACGGGCATGCCCGTCGAGGAGGCCGTCCGCACGGCCAACCGTGCCGCCGGCGTGGTCGTCGGCAAGCTCGGCACCGCCACCGTTTCTTATGAAGAACTCTTTTAAGGATTGACTGCCATGAGCATTCTCGTCACCGGCGCCGCCGGCTTCATCGGATGCAACAACGTTCTCGCCCTCAACGAGCGCGGCATCACCGACATCATCGCCGTCGACAATCTCGAGCGCGGCGAAAAGTACCAGAACCTTGCCAAGTGCAGCATCTCCGACTACTTCGACAAGCGCGACTTCATCGCCCGCGTGCGTGACGGCTCCGCTCCGAAGCCCGAGGCGATCTTCCATCAGGGTGCCTGCTCCGACACGATGGAGCACGACGGCAAGTACATGATGGAGAACAACTACCGCTACACGCTTGAGCTCTACCGCTGGGCCCAGGAACTCGGCATTCCCTTCATCTACGCCTCCTCCGCCGCCACGTACGGCGCGCACCAGGAGTTCATCGAGGACGTCCGCTATGAAGGCCCGCTCAACGTCTACGGCTACTCCAAGTACCTCTTTGACCAGGTGCTTCGCCGCGAGCTCAAGAGCCTTCGCGCTCCCGTGATCGGCCTGCGCTACTTCAACGTCTACGGCCCGAACGAGCAGCACAAGGGCCGCATGGCCTCCGTCGCCTTCCACCAGTACTTCCAGTACCGCCGCACGGGCAAGGTCAAGCTCTTTGAAGGCTGCCTCGGCTACGGCAACGGCGAGCAGTCCCGCGACTTCGTCTATGTCGGCGACGTCTGCAAGGTGCTCATGCACTTCCTCGACAAGCCCGTCTCCGGCGTCTACAACTGCGGCACGGGCCGAGCCCAGCCGTTCAACGACGTCGCCCTGTCCGTGATCAACGCCCTGCGCGAACACGACGGCAGGCAGCAGCTCACGCTCGAAGAGGCCGTCGCGACGGGCGAGCTCGAGTACATCGCGTTCCCCGAAGCCCTCAAGGGCAAGTACCAGGCCTTCACGCAGGCCAACCTCGAGAACCTGCGCAAGGCCGGCTGCGACGTCGAGTTCCGCACGGTTCAGGAGGGCACCCGCGAGTACATGCAGAACCTCCTCGCCGCCTTCCCGAACGTGGAAGAATGATGAGAAAGGCCGCATTTCTCGACCGTGACGGCGTGATCAACATCGATCACGCCTACGTCCACAAGATCGAGGAGTTCGACTGGGTTCCGGGCGTCCTTGAGGCCGCCCGCGCCCTCTCGGAAGCAGGCTACCTGCTCGTCGTGGTCACCAACCAGTCGGGCATCGGACGCGGATACTACGACGAAGCCGCCTTCACCCGCCTCACCGACTGGATGAAGGCCCGCTTCGCCGAGGCGGGCGCCCCCGTCGCAGGCGTCTACTTCTGTCCGCACCATCCCGAAAAGGCGAATCCGCCCTACCGCATGGACTGCGACTGCAGGAAGCCCCGTCCCGGCATGCTTCTCAAGGCTGCCGAGGACCTCGGCATCGACCTTTCGACCTCGATCATGTTCGGCGACAAGCCGGGCGACATGACGGCAGGCCGCGCCGCAGGCTGCGTTGAGCGCATTCAGCTCGGCACCGACGGCCTTGAGGCCCCCGTTCCCTCCGCGGACGCCACCGGGGCCTTCAGGAGTCTGGCCGACGCCGTCGCCTCCCCCTGGTTCGCACAACTCAAGCAAAGGAGTCTCCCGTGAGTACCCGTCTGCCCGCCCCTGCCTTTGAAGGCAAGATCTGCACGATGGACGAGCTCGCCGAGCGCGCCGCCGCGCTTGCGCATCCGGTCGTCATGACCAACGGCGTCTTCGACATCCTGCACCGCGGCCACGTCACCTACCTCGCCCAGGCCCGCAGCCTCGGCGGCAGTCTCGTCGTGGCCATCAACAGCGACGCCTCCGTCAAGATGCTCGGCAAGGGCGACGACCGTCCGATCAACACCGAGGCCGACCGCGCCGCCGTACTCGCCTCGCTCGAGTCCGTCTCCCTCGTGGTCGTCTTCCAGGACAAGGTGCCGCTCAAGGCCGTCGAGCTCGCCCACCCCGACATCTACGTCAAGGGCGGCGACTACCGCATCGAGGACCTCCCCGAGGCGAAGCTCGTCTCCACCTGGGGCGCCAGGACCGTCACGGTTCAGTTCGAGCACGAACGCTCCACCACGGCCCTTCTGAAGAAGGTCCGCGGCGCCTGACGGCCTCCCGAAGCCCTCTGAAACAACAAAACCCGCACGGCTGTCGGCCTGTGCGGGTTTTGTCATTCTTGCGGAAGGCGGGATCAGTTGATCTTGAAGCCGCGCTTGCGTGCGAAGTGAATGGTCGCGTCAAGGAAGCCCTGCTTGCTGCCGCAGTCAAAGCGCGTGCCCTCGAAGCGGTGGGCGTAGGTCGGCACCATGTCGAGCGACGAGGCGATGCCGTCGGTGAGCTGGATTTCACCGCCGACGCCGACCGTGACCTTCTCGAGGTAGTCGAAGACTTCGGGTTCGAAGACGTAGCGGCCGATCACGGCCATGCGGGACGGCGCGACCTTGGGATCGGGCTTCTCGACGATGCCGCGCATCTGGGAGGTCTGCAGGCTCGTGTCATCCACGCTCACGATGCCGTACTTGTTCGTGGCTTCGGGAGCAACGTCCTGGACAGCGATCACGGAACCGCCGCCGCGGGCTTCGCGCACGGCCGTCAGCTGGCCGATGCAGGAGCTCGGAGCGTCGACGAGGTCGTCGGCGAGCATGACGCCGAAGGGCTCGTCACCCACGACGGGCTTGGCGCACAGCACGGCGTGGCCGAGGCCGAGGGCCTTGGGCTGGCGGATGTAGATGCACTTGACGCCGGCGGGAACGATGCCGCGCACGAGCTCGAGAAGCTCGTCCTTGCCCTTTTCCTCAAGCTCGCGCTCGAGTTCGGGATAGGAGTCGAAGTGGTCCTCGATGGCGCGCTTGTTGCGGCCGGTCACGAAGATCATTTCGGTGATGCCCGCCGCAGCGGCTTCCGCCACTGCGTACTGGATCAGGGGCATGTCGACCACGGGGAGCATTTCCTTGGGCATCGCCTTCGTGGCGGGAAGAAAGCGGGTGCCGAGACCGTTGACGGGGAACACGACTTTGCGAACAGGCTTCATTGTCTTGTGACCAATAAAAAGTACAATTGAGAAAATCAGGGTTGTCCCTCTGTCGGGGCAATCAACGCTGAAATTGTCGTAAAGACTAGCACGAATTAGAGATTCTTATGGTCATGAACCCGTACTTCGCCATCGGCGACCTGCAGGGCTGCCTGGAAAGCCTGGACGGTCTGCTCGAACAGCTTCCGGAGGACGCCCCGCTCATCTTCCTCGGCGACCTCGTCAACAGGGGGCCCGAATCGCTAGCGACCCTTCGGCGCGTCGCTGGCCTCGGCAGCAGGGCGCGATGCCTGCTCGGCAACCACGACCTGCACCTTCTGGCCGTGGCGGCGGGTGCGAGCAAGGTGCACAAGAAGGACACGATCGAAGAAATCTTCGAGGCGCCCGACGCGGACGAACTCATCGAGTGGCTCAGGCACCAGTCCATCATGATCGAAACCGAAGACGCCGTCTTCGTGCATGCGGGCGTTCATCCGCTCTGGACGCTGGAAAAGGCCAGGGGACTCGCACGCGAGGCCGAGGCCGTGCTGTCGGGGCCCGACTGGAAGGCCATGCTCCAGCAGATGTACGGCAACAGCGACTGGGACGACGGGCTCAAGGGCGGCGAGCGCATGCAGGCCATTCTCAACTGCTTCACGCGCATGCGTTTCGTGGACAAAAAGACGGCCGAGCTCGACTTCAAGCAGAAGGAGGACATCGGCTCCGCACCCAAGCACCTGATCCCGTGGTTCGAATACTCGAAGCGCCCCATGGCGGGCACGCCCATCTGCTTCGGCCACTGGTCCATGCTGGGCCTCATCCGCCGCGACGACATCGTGGCCATCGACACGGGATGCCTGTGGGGCGGGAAGCTCACCGCCGTGCGCTTCCCCGACAGGCGGATCTATCAGGAGGACTGCCCCTGCTGGGCAGACCCCTTCAAATACAAATAAGTCCGTCTCAGACGGTCTTTTCGGCTTCGGCCTTCGTTTCGGACATGGCCTGCAGGCGGCGCCTGCGGGCCTCTTCGCGTTCAGCGGTGACGTCGGAGACGCCGAGCGCCCCCGACATGAGCGCGGATGCCTCAAGGCAGAGCGCCTGGCGGGTCTTGCCGTCGACGGAGACGGGATCGAGCACCGTCACCTCGACGCCGAGTCCCGGCGTGAAGAGGATTCGCTTGAGGACCGTGAAGAGCGCGACGTCCCCCGCATAGGAAACGAGCCCGCTCGGCTTGCCGTCGAGCGTGTATCGGAGCGTCACGGGCAGAATCTGCGCTCCCGAGCGGACGGCGGCCTCGAAGAGATTCGGATGAAAAGGCAGAAGCTCAAGGCCGTTGCCCGTCGTGCCCTCGGGAAAGAAGAGCACGTTGGTGCCCTCGTTGATGGCGCCCGCCATGGCGTCGGCGATCTCAAGCACGGCGCGCTTGCGGCTGCGGTCGATGAAGAGCGTGCCTGTTCCTCTGGCGATGAAGCCGAAGACAGGCCAGGAGGCGATCTCCTTCTTGGCGACGAAGCGGCACGGAAGGACCGCATCGAGGATGAAGATGTCGATGAAGGAAACGTGGTTTGCGCAGACCATGTAGCCCGGTCCCTCTCCGTTCACGCCGCATTCGGCGCTCTGCGCGACGGGCACCGCGCCCCTGACGGTCATGCGCACGCCGAGCACGCGCATGAGCACGCGGCAGACGCGCCTGACGCAGCGGCCGCGGCCCTTGCGGCCGACCAGCGGAAAAAGCACGAGAAGGATGAAGAGGATCACAAGGATCATGATCCCCACGGCGGCCATGCGGCCGCATCCGATGACATAGCGCATGAAAGGCTTCCTCAGGCGACGGCGTCCTGCTCGTCGAAGTACTGCTGCAGGATGACGGCGGCGGCCTCGTCGTCGATCTTGTCCGCGCCGTGTTCGACCATCACGGACGAGAAGCGCTCGTCGACGGTGCGCACGGGCAGGCGGAAGCGGCCGCCGAGCTGGCGGGCGAAGCGCTCGCAGCGGGGCGTGAAGTCGCAGTCCGTGCCGTCCCCGTGACGGGGTACGCCGACCACCAGAAGCACGGGCTCCCATTCCTTCACGAGGGCCTCGACGGCCTTCCAGCGCTCGTCGTTCGTTCTGGCATGAATGATCGTGACGGGCTGCGCGCTGCGCGTGAGCGTATTGCCCGAGGCGACACCGGTTCTGGCCAGTCCGAAGTCAAAGCAGAGTACGGTTCCTTCCTGCATGCTCGATCCTGCAAAAAAACTGTGATTATACGGCCGAGCCGCACGCCGATTCGGGAAGACTGTTGTTGCAATCACGCCGCAGCATTACAATGCCACCACCCCAGGGGACGGCGCTCCCGCGCCTCCCGTCTTCACCTCGCAGGACCCAGACATGAACATTCTGCTCACCGGCGGCATGGGCTTCATCGGCTCCCATACGGCCGTCGTGCTCATCGAGGCCGGCCATGACGTCGTGCTCTTCGACAATCTCTCCAACGCCGACCGCTCCGTTCTCGACCGAATCGAGACGATCACGGGCCGTCGCCCCGTCTTCATCGAAGGCGACATCCGCAACGCCGCCGCCATGGAGAAGGCGCTCGACGGCGTCGACGCCGTCATTCACTTCGCAGGCCTCAAGGCCGTGGGCGAATCCGTCAGCAAGCCCGTCGAGTACTACGACAACAACGTCAACGGCACGCTCGTGCTGCTCGCGGCCATGCGCAGGAAGGGCGTCAACCGCATCATCTTCAGCTCCTCGTCGACGGTCTACGGCACGCCCGAGACGCTTCCCCTCACCGAGGATTGCCCGACCGGCGAACCGACGAACCCGTACGGCCGCTCGAAGCTGCACATCGAGCAGATTCTCGCGGACGTCTGCCGCGCCTATCCCGAATTCAGCGCCGTCTGCCTGCGCTACTTCAACCCGATCGGCGCCCATCCCTCGGGCCTCATCGGCGAGGATCCCAACGGCATTCCGAACAACCTGCTGCCCTACGTCGCCCGCGTGGCTCACGGCACGCTGCCCCGCCTGCGCGTCTTCGGACACGACTACCCGACGCCCGACGGCACGGGCGTGCGCGACTTCATCCACGTGATGGACCTCGCCGACGGCCACGCCAAGGCCGTGCCCTACATCATGAACCACACGGGTTGGATCGCCATCAACCTCGGCTGCGGCCGCGGCTACAGCGTCCTCGAAGTCGTCAAGGCCTTTGAAAAGGCCAGCGACCGTTCCGTTCCCTACGAACTCGTCGACCGCCGCGATGGCGACATCGCCGCCAACTGGTGCGACCCCGCCCGCGCCGAAAGGCTCCTCGGATGGAAGGCCTCCCGCACGATCGACGACATGTGCAGGGACGCCTGGAACTTCGAGTCCAACAAGCGCTGACGCACCACTCCCCTACAGGAGAGCCAAAGTTATCCACGGCCGCCCCCTTGGCGGCCGTTTTCATTTCATCTTATTGAAATTCAAGGGGATTCATACTCTCATTTTTGAGTTATCCACAGGGATTTTTTGGCCTCAACAACGATATCCACAGACTTATCCACACCCTCCATCCACCGTTCCGTCCGCGGAAACTCGTCCTTTTTGAGACTCGAGAGCCGACAGTTGAGCGGCCTGAAGCCGTCGTCGGCATCCGTTCTCCGCATGCCCTCCCTGGCCTTTCGGAAGCGAACGGCCAGCTCGAGTTCACCGAGCCTGATGGCCCGGTCCTCGGCCGCCTCCAGTGCATGAACGGCCATGTCGGCCCTGCTGATCCAGCCGCCTTCCTCCACGTAGTGGACCGTCGTCAGTCGATCGGCAGGCGTCAGTCCTGGCAGGGCGTCCCAGGTCCATCGGGCGAGCGCCTCCGTCGAAGTCGGCGTGCCGATCTGGGAGGCGGTCACGCAGAGAGCCCTGCCCTCGGCCGCCGCCGACAGAATGGCGTTCACGAAGTCGCGCTCGCCGCTGTGAAGCCAGCCCGCGCGCACGATCGCTCCCGAAACGCCGCTTTCCTCAAGGAGCCTCTCCCCCTCGCGCTTCGTGACGCCGTAGACGCCCGCCTGTCTGGGATGGGCCTCGGAAGCTTCGTTCCAGGGTGAGGAACCCTCTCCCGAAAAGACATAGTCCGTCGAGAAGTGCATGATCCTGACGCCCGTGCGGGCGAAAAGACGCCCCATGGCGCCGGGCGCCACGGCATTGACGGCCCGTGCAGCGGCCGCGTTCGTCTGGGCGCCCGCCACGTCCGTCCAAGCCGCGGCATTGATCACGACGTCGGGCCTAGCGAGCGCAATGACAGCCTCGACCGCCCGAATGTCCGTTACGTCAAGCTCCGCATGCGTCAGTGCCGTCACTTCGAGCGTCTGCGGACGGCTCTCCCAAAGCGCCCTGCCGAGACGGCCCGACGCACCAAAAATCATCACGGACACAGATGCATTTCCTTATATCGACTTATAAAACACGCTTCAGATAAGGCGACGAGACGCTGTCGGACTCCGCCACTTCCTCAGGCGTGCCCTCGGCCATGATGACGCCTCCGTTCTCACCGCCGTCGGGGCCCATGTCGACCACGTAATCGGCGCACTTGACGACGTCGAGGTTGTGCTCGATGAGGAGGACGGTGTTGCCCTGATCCGTCAGGCGGCGCAGGACGCCGAGAAGCTGCTCGATGTCCTTGAAGTGAAGGCCCGTCGTGGGTTCGTCGAGGATGTAGAGCGTGCGGCCCGTTTCGGGTCGCGACAGCTCGGCGGCGAGCATGATGCGCTGGGCCTCGCCGCCCGAGAAGGTCGTCGCGCTCTGGCCGAGCTTGATGTAGCCGAGGCCGACGTCGGCGAGCGCCTGCAGGACGCGCTTGATCTTCGGATAGGCGTCGAAGAACGGGAGCGCCTCGTCGACGGTCATCTCGAGCACGTCGGCGATGTTCCTGCCCTGATAGGTCACCTCAAGCGTCTCCCTGTTGTAGCGGCGTCCATGGCAGACGTCGCAGGGCACGTAGACGTCGGGCAGGAACTGCATCTGCATGCAGACGATGCCGTCGCCCTGACAGGCCTCGCATCGGCCTCCCTTGACGTTGAAGCTGAAGCGGCTTGCCGCGTAGCCGCGTTCGCGCGCAGTCTGCGTCTGTTCGAACACCTCGCGGATGGCGGAGAAGATGCCCGTATAGGTCGCAGGGTTCGAACGGGGCGTGCGTCCGATGGGCGACTGGTCGACCATGATGACCTTGTCGAAGGCCTCGATGTTCTCGATGCGTCCGTACGGAAGCGGCCGCATCGTCGTCGCACGGTTGATCGTGCGGGACATCGCCGCATAGAGCGTGTCGATGACGAGCGAGGACTTGCCCGAGCCCGAAACGCCTGTCACGACGCTCAGAAGTCCGACGGGAACCCTGAGGGTGACGTTGCGCAGGTTGTGGCCGCAGGCGCCCGAAAGCGTAAGCCAGCCGCGCTCGGGCTTGAGGCGCTCCTTCGGCACGGGAATCTTCAGCTCGCCCCTGAGGTATTTGCCCGTCAGGGAGCGCTCGCTTGCCATGACCTCCTCGGGCGTGCCGGCAGCGAGAACCTCGCCGCCCTTCTCGCCCGCACCGGGCCCCATGTCGACGAGATAGTCGGCCGAACGCATGGCGTCCTCGTCATGCTCGACGACGATGACGGTGTTGCCGAGGTCCCTCAGGTCGGCGAGGCTCTTCAAAAGCCTTTCGTTGTCACGCTGATGCAGGCCGATGCTCGGCTCGTCCAGAACGTAAAGCACGCCCGAGAGCCCCGAGCCGATCTGGCTCGCAAGCCTGATGCGCTGCATCTCGCCGCCCGACAGCGTGTCGGCGCGGCGGTTCAGGGAGAGATAGCCCAGACCCACGTTCTCAAGGAAGGCGAGGCGGCTCGAGATGGCCGCCGTCAGACGCTCGGCCACCGCAGCCCTGCGCTCCGAGAACTCAAGTCCCGCGAACGCCGCTCGAAGCTGCGAGAGGCTCATCGAGTTCATCTCGCCGTAGGAGTAGCGCTTGTCGCCGTCCCCCACGTAGACGGACAGAAGCTCGGGGCGAAGTCGTTCGCCCTTGCAGACGGGACAGGTGACGTCGGAGCGGTACGTCTCGAGACCCTGCCTCATGTAGCTGAGGGTCCTCGGATCGTCCCACTGCCTCTGCAGGTCGTTCATCACGCCGATGAAGGGCACCCGTAGCTTGCGCGTCTGCTCGTTGCCATAGAGGAAGACCTGCTTCACCTCTTCCGGATACTCGCACCAGGGCGTGCGGACGGACACGCCGAGCACCTCCGCCGCAGCGGAGATGAGCTTGAACTTGACGCCGTTCCTCGCATCCCATCCCGGGATGGCGCCCGCCTCAATCGATCCCGTCTCGGCCGTTACGACCTTCCCTGCGTCGAAGGCCCGCACGGTGCCCGTGCCTTCGCAGGCCGTGCAGCATCCGGCGGGATTGAAGGGGGAGAAGTGAATGGGTTCGAGCGCAGGAACGCTGAAGCTGCAGAGCGGACAGGCGAACTGCGTGCTGAACTCGTAGTGCATCCCCGTGCCGAACTCCTCGATGTAGACGCGGCCGTTGCTCAGGTCGGATGCGCTCTGGCAACTTTCAGCCAGACGAGTGCGGGCCTCGGGCGAGACCTTGAGACGGTCGACCACGACGTCCACGTCGTGCGGCCGGCCGTCGTTGAGGGACGGTGCAACCTCGAGAACCTGAACGACGCCGTCGATCCTGAACCTCACGTAGCCATCGGCGAGGGACTTCTCGAAATACGCCTTGAAGTTGCCCGTCTTGCCGCGAGAAACAGGCGCGAGCACCATGATCTTCGCGCCGTCCGAGAGCGTGAGCGTGCGGTCGACGATCGAGGCGATCGAGCTCATCTCCAGATGCTTGCCGTGCTCGGGACAGTAGGGCACGCCCGCGCGGGCGAAGAGAAGCCTCATGTAGTCCGAGATTTCGGTGACGGTGCCCACGACCGAGCGCGACGAGCCCGCACTCCTGCGCTGTCCGATAGCGATGGAGGGCGAAAGCCCGTCGATGCCGTCGACGTCGGGCCTCGGACGCAGCTCAAGGAACTGCCTCGCGTAGGCCGAGATGCTCTCCACGTAGCGGCGCTGTCCCTCCGCGTAAAGCGTGTCGAAGGCGAGCGAGCTCTTGCCGCTGCCTGAAAGTCCCGTGATGACCGTGAGCTTGTCTCGCGGAATGTCCAGACTGACGTTCTTGAGGTTGTGGGTGCGCGCGCCACGCACAGAGATGGCTTTCATCATGGGTAGACGGGTCTTAAGGGCAAAATCAAACTAATAAATATAGACTGTCCTACCGTTCGGGGAAAGGATGTCCTCCCGACTTTTCATTCTTACGGCTACTCATGCGCGCCAAACACGATCCCTCAAACGCCTCCGGAGCCATGACGGCTCAGGAGAAGCGTTCCAGCATCTCCCTCGCAGGCATTTTCGCCCTGCGCATGCTCGGACTCTTCCTCATTCTTCCCGTCTTCGCAGTCTATGCCAGGCACCTGCCCGGCGGAGACAGCGACTTTCTCGTCGGCCTCACGCTCGGCATCTACGGCCTCACCCAGAGCGTCCTGCAGATTCCGTTCGGCGCCGCGAGCGACCGTCTCGGCCGCAAGCCCGTCATCATCGCCGGCCTTCTGCTCTTCATTGCAGGCAGCGTCATCGCCGCCATGGGCACCACGATCTGGGCCGTCATGATCGGCCGCGCGCTTCAGGGCGCGGGCGCCATCTCCGCCGCCGTCACCGCGCTCATTGCGGACAGCGTGCGCGACCACGTCATCACGAAGGCCATGGCGCTCGTCGGCGCCTCGATCGGCCTCACCTTCGCGTTCAGCCTCGTCGCCGCCCCGCCGCTCACCGAACTCTGGGGCGTGCCCGGACTCTTCTGGCTCACGGCCGTCCTTTCCGCAGGCGCCGTCTGGATCGTCCTCAAGGTCGTGCCCGACGTGCCCGCCGTCGCCGCCGAGGAGGCGGACGACCACCAGCCCTGGCCCAAGGTCGCCTTCGACCCTCAGCTCATGCGCCTCAACGCGGGCATCTTCTGCCTGCACTGCGTACAGATGGCCCTCTTCGTCGTCATTCCGACGCAGCTCGTCGAGATGGGACTTCCCGTCCTGCACCACTGGTACATCTATCTTCCCGCCGTGCTCATCGGCTTCGCCGTCATGATGAAGCCCATCATCTGGGCCGAGCGCAACCGCAAGGTCGCCTCGCTCCTGCGCATGAACGTGCTCCTTCTCGCGGTCGTCTTCGTGCTCTTCTCCTTCCTGATGCACTCCGTCTGGGAGGTGGCCTTCCTCGTGACGCTCTTCTTCATCGGCTTCAACATCCTCGAGGCCACGCTGCCCGGCCTCATCTCGCGCACGGCCCCCAAGGCCGACAAGGGGCTTGCACTCGGCATCTACAACACGACGCAGAGCTTCGGGCTCTTCGTCGGCGGCGCCGCGGGCGGCTGGATTGCCCAACATTTTTCATCGCAGGCCGTGTTCTATGCATCGAGTTTTGCTATGCTTTGCTGGTTCCTGCTTGCACTTGGCCTCAAGGAGCCCAAGCCCCGCAGACAGCATGAACAAGGTGAAGCAATTCAAGTTCGATAGATATATTTTTGCAAGTTAGTTAATCATGGCTTCCATCAACAAGGTAATCCTGATCGGCAATCTCGGCCGAGATCCCGAAACCCGCTACACGACGGACGGCGGCACCGCCATCACGACGCTCAACATCGCCACGACGCGCCGCTACCGCAACGCCGAAGGCCAGACCGTCAGCGAAACCGAATGGCACCGCGTGGTCCTCTTCTCCCGCCTTGCCGAAATCGCCAAGGAATACCTCCACAAAGGCAGCCAGTGCTACATCGAAGGCCGCCTGCGCACCCGCAAGTACCAGGCCAAGGACGGCACTGACCGCTACGCCACCGAAATCATCGGCGAAACGATGCAGCTCCTCGACCGCCGCCAGTCCGACAACCAGGGCATGGACGACGGCTTCGAAAGCGCTCCGCGCGCCTCGCGTCCCGCTCCCCAGCCAGCTCCCCAGCCGGCCCGCCAGAGCGCCCCGGTGACGTCCAACACCCCCTTCGACCAGCTTGAAGGCGACGACGTTCCGTTCTAAGAGGTGTGTAGCACTTTAGTGCCCCCCTGCGCATGAAAGCGGGGAATTAAATGGTTCATCTCGGAAGTCCGTGGAACGCGGCCTTGACTTTTAAGAAAAAGTCTGGT